>ENA-UPSM01003300-UPSM01003300.1-activated-sludge-metagenome-genome-assembly--contig:-NODE-3300-length-18315-cov-7.074535_pt1 | contig 18315 bp, 17 predicted proteins | sample MGYA00238181_ERZ773283 | MGnify/ENA primary metagenome ERZ773283 (study PRJEB29023, sample SAMN05720199) | activated sludge metagenome | isolation source: Anaerobic digester | place: Japan...
TGGGGCGGCGAGCAGCCCATGTGTGGCACGGCATACAAACTGGGTTGGGAAATGGGGACCGGAGCGGTCGGACGGGCCAGCGTCCAGCAGATCGCCTCAGCCGCGAGGCGCCAGGATCACGGTCCGGAAGAGGTGGCGCACCATCGTCACCAGAGTGAGGGCCCAAGCAGCCAGGGCCAGCCAGATCCATGCCCCGCCGATCGCGCCCACGATCGGCAGGTGATCGGCCTGGCCGAGATAGATGCCGGCCACGGCATACATCCCGAGCGGGAAGATGATGCTCCACAGTGTCGCCTCATAGGTCAGCGGCACCTTGTGGTGGAAGTGCCGCCACCACCCCGCCGCGACTAGGGCCGGGATCAGCCACGTCGCAAAAGCCCAGAAGAGCACCGACGCGCCGGCGATCAGTCCTCGGGTCGCGTCGACCATCGGCGCGTTGTCCATCTCGACGATGCGCGCGCCGGCCAGCACCGTGATCGCGCTGGCTCCCATGGCCACCCAGTACGGTGGGTTGAGATCGATCGGTCGGAACTCGTAGAGCATCATCCGGGCGGCGACGAAGACCCCGGCCGCGGCATACAGGAAGACGCCGACCGACCACGAGAAGACCGCGACGATGGCGAGCACCGCTCGAGCAGAGTCGTAGACCCGCTCGAGCGTCGCCGCCGAGATCGCCACTGACTGGCTCGCGACCACCCAGATGAACCACGTGCCATTGGCGGCCGCGATGATCGGCCGAGGATGTGGTCCCAGCACTGCTGTCCACGGGATGACGTAGCCCAGGACGAACCACAAGAGCGCCGCAACGGCGAGCAGACCCGCAGTGAGTCGGGGATGGCCGGCCATGGCCAACCGCACCCCGACGACATTCGTCCCGGCGATGAGGGTGAAGAAGCCGAACGCGCGACGGGCGTCCTGAAAGTCCGAGACGACCTCGCTGCGATAGGCGATCAGCCGCCAGGCCGTGAGCACCACGAGCAACAGGAAGGCCGCGATCGCGATGACGAGCAGAGCCATCGACAGCCAGGTCTGTCCGATGAGATTGAGCCCGACCGAGATGATCCCCGAGGCCATGACGAGGGCGAAATAACCAGGGGTCAGTCCCCGGACGGCCCACTGCACAGGGCTCAAGCCCTGACGATCCTCTGTTGCGGCCAGGGTCATCGCTCCAATGTAGGGGCGTAGCGTGATGCATTCACCGCATTCGCCCGATCTGTGCGCGGTGCGGGTCCGGACCGTCGACGAAAGGGAGCTCATGACCGCTCACATCCCCGAGGCACTCCTCCACCTCCTCGCCGACCCCAACTACGGACACCTCGCCACTGTGCGCCCCGACGGCACGCCGCAGGTTAATCCGATGTGGTTCCTCCACGACCCCGAGACCCAGACGCTGCGCTTCACGCACACGACCAAGCGCGCGAAGTTCCGCAACCTGCAGCAGAACCCGGCCATGGCGATGTGCGTCATCGACCCCGTCAACCCCTACGCCTTCCTCGAGGTCCGCGGCCGTCTCGTCGAGGTCATCCCCGACCCCGAGGGCGCCTTCTATCCCGTCCTGGGCGCGCGCTACGGCAACCCCGACACTCCCGTCCCGCCGGACGCCGCGGACCGCGTGATCCTCGTGATGTCGATCGAGCACGTCGTCCAGAAGTAGAACCCTCGACGCGTCCACATCGTGGGCGCGTGCCCCTGGTCGACGAATCGAGGGCACGGGGCGACAGGACGCCGTGGCGGATTCCGTTTCGCCGTACGTGCCATTCCCAGCCCGGTCTCCACGCGCAAGGCGAGGTATGCCGGGAGCCGACTCCCGGCATACCTCGCCTTGGTGGTTGGTCCGGACGACGGATTCCGTACGTCCCCACAATCCCCAAAGCCCTCGTGTCCACGGCCTTTCGCCATTAGCATCCGCTCACCCGATCACCGAAGGCGTTGGTCGGGCCAACCAGCCCCGGGCCGCGTCCTGGGGCTCGTTCGAGGAGATGTGATGGCCGACAGCAACCCCCACCTCAAGCGCACGCTGGGGACGATGGCCATCGTCGGCCTCGGCCTGGGCTACATGACGCCAACGGTCATCTTCGACACCTTCGGGATCGTCTCCGAGGAGACCAACTTCGTCGTGCCGCTGGCCTACCTCATGGCCATGGTCGCCATGGGGTTCACGGCCATCAGCTATGGACGCATGGTGCGTGTCTATCCCTCGGCCGGATCGGCCTACACCTACGCCTCCGAGACGATCCACCCGAACGTCGGCTTCGTCATCGGCTGGTCCTCACTGCTCGACTACCTCCTGCTGCCGCTGGTCAATGCGCTCATCCTGCGCAGTTACATGGAGGCCTTCTTCCCGGATGTGACGCCGGCGCTGTGGGTCTTCGTCGTCGTGGCAGCGGTGACCGCGATGGTGCTCTTCTCGATGAGCAACACCTCGAAGCTCAACGGCATCCTCGTCATCTTCTCGATCGTGCTGATCGTCGTGTTCGTCTACCTCGCGTGGCGAGCCCTGGCTCGCGGTGAAGGCAATGGCACGGTCTTCTCCTCCAAACCCCTGTGGCACGAAGGCACTTCGCTCGGGCCGGTGATCACGGGCGCCACGATCGTGTGCTTCTCCTTCATCGGGTTCGACGCGATCTCGATGTACACCGAGGAGGCCAAGGACGAGAGCACCGTGCCGCGGGCGATCATGATCACCCTGCTCATCGGTGGTGGCATCTTCTTCATCGCCGGCTGGTTCGCGCAGTCGGTCTTCCCGACCATGGACGGCTTCTCCCCGGACGCGCTGGAGAACAGTGCGCTCCCCGAGATTGCCGAGAAGATCGGTGGGCCTGTCTTCAAGGCGTTCCTCACGGCGGCAGCCTTCGCGGCGACCCTCGCGTCGGGCCTGGCCTCGCACGCCTCGGTCTCGCGCATGCTCTACGTCATGGGCCGTAACGGAAACGGCCCCATTTCCAAGATGTTCTCCTTCGTCCACCCCCGTTGGCGGACGCCGGCGTTGGCCGTCCTCTTCGTCGGCGCCGTCTCACTCCTGGCGATCCCGCTCAACCTCGACTTCGTCGCCGCGCTGATCAACTTCGGCGCGTTGATGGCCTTCACCTTCGTCAACCTCACCGTGATCGTCTACTTCGCGATCCGCCGGAAGTTGGTGCGCACGCCGAAGGAGATCTTCACCAACGTCGTGCTCCCCGCGATCGGAGTGATCGCCACCCTCATCCTCTGGGTCAACCTCTCGCCGGATTCCTTCCGTTACGGCCTGATGTGGCTCATCGCCGGCATCGTCGTCATGCTCGTGCTGACGCGCTTCTGGACCAAGCCCCTGCGGATCAAGATGGAGGAGGACGACATGCCGTCGATCACGCAGGTCGTCGAGGAGCAGCGCGGCTGATCCGGATCTCTCTGCTCGGGCGGGACCGTCACTCCTCGGCGCTGGGTGCTTGCGAGGCGACCAGCGGCGCATCCACCGAGAGCGGGCCCAGTCGCGCCGCGCCTCCCGGGGAGCCGAGCGGCTCGTCATGCCCAGGCAAGGGATCCTCGAAGAAGGACGCGTTGTCGCGAAGGTAGTCGCTCCACTGGGGGGGCACGTCGTCCTCGTAGTAGATCGCCTCGACCGGGCAGACCGGTTCGCACGCGCCGCAGTCGACACACTCGTCCGGATGGATGTAGAGCGAACGACCGCCCTCATAGATGCAGTCGACGGGGCACTCGTCGACGCAGGCGCGATCCTTGACGTCGACACATGGTTGGGCGATGACGTAGGTCATGTAACCATTTTCTCACAACAACAACTGTGATTAAAAGAGGTGTATGCCGGGAGCTGACCCACGCCACACGTCTCGTCAATCCTGTGGCTGGGTCCCGGGCGCATGGGCCAACCGTGCCTGGTGGACGTCGAGGCGCAAGCGCCGACTGACGAGGTCGACCGTGGGGCCGAGGAGCAGAATGACTGCGATCGTGCCGACTCCGAGGGTGGCCCCCAGGATCCACCCCACGAGTGCCCCGCCGAACTGCACCGCGCTGTAACTCCACTTGAACGGGATCGGGGGATCCCAGGCCAGGCCCACGGCCTCCGCCGGACCGGCGCCGGTGTGGCTCCCGAGATAGAGCGCGATCCCGGTGGCCAACACGAGAAGTGCTCCTGCGAGCAGTGCGCCGCGAGCGACCAAGGAGTCCGGGGTGGACAGCACTTTGAGCAACAGCGTGACGACGACGCCGACGAGGACGATCTGCACGATGGTGCCCGGTCCGGGGCGCAGTCGACGGACCGCCGCGAGGACTACGAAGGCGATCGCCGTCACGATGTTGGCGACCCAGAAGGGCAGGCCCGACGCCAAGGAGACGCCGTGGACGAGCATCGTGTAACCGTCCGACCCGAGATCGGCCGTGAGCAGCAGGGCCACTCCGAAGCCGAGGACGAGGCAGCCACCCAGAAGCAGGGCGATGCGGCGTCCGACGGTCACCGGGACAGACTGTCAGACGGCGACCGATCTGCAAGGATCGCCCCATGAGCGACGCAGACCAGACCCGCCCCGGTGAGATCGAGTTCTTCGAGGCAACGGAGGTGCCCACCGTCGTCGTGCGGCGCACGGACTACCCGCTGTCCGAGATGGCGCCGCTCTTCGACTCCACCTTTGGGGCTCTCTTCCCCGCCCTGGCCGAGGCGGGCATCCAGCCCGCCGGCATTCCGTTCTCGCTCCACACGCGCATGCCCACGGACACCGTCGACATCGAGGTGGGGATCCCGGTGAGCTCGCCCTTGCCCGCTCCGATCGAGCGGGGCGACGTCCTCCTCGAGCCCTCGACCCAGCCCGCTGGCACCGCTGCCCGGACGGCGCACATCGGTGGCTACGAGGGTCTCGGCGCAGCCTGGGGTGCCTTCATGGGCGGCATCGTCGCCGCCGGCAAGGCTCCGGCCTTCCCGTTCTGGGAGATCTACGTGACCGAGCCGTCTCCCGACATGGACCCGGCAACCCTGCGCACCGACCTGGTCACCCTCGTCACCGGTTGATGACCCGAAGGGCTCAGGTCGGGGGCGTGTAGCGCCCGTCGATCGCGGTCCATCCGGCGTCGACGACGATCTGCGTGCCCGTGACATAGGACGAGGCGTCGCTGGCCAGGAAAACGATGGCTCCGACGATCTCGTCCGGTGTGGCCCAGCGACCGAGCGCTGTCTTCGTCGCATACGCCCGCTCCCACTCGGGGTCGGAGCGGATCTGGGTGGTGAGCGGTGTCGAAACCCCTGCGGGTGCAATGGTGTTCGCACGGACACCATGCGGCCCCAGCTCGGCTGCCACAGTCCGCAGCAACTGGAACAGCCCCGCCTTGCTCGCTGAATAGACGCCCTGCCCCGGCTCGACGGCGATGGCCCGCATCGACGACATGCCGATGATGCTTCCCCGTCCGCGACTGGCCATGCCCGGTCCGAAGGCGCGCACGAGGTCGAAGCCGGCCCGCAGGTTCAGGCCGATGACCCGGTCGAACTCCTCGGCCGTGTAGTCGAGGACGTGTTTGCGCACATTGGTCCCGGCGGTGAAGACGAGGACGTCGACGGGGTCGAGTTCCGCTGCAGCGCGGGCAATCGCCGGTGAATCCAGCACATCCATTTCGTATGCCGTGACCCGGCTTTGCGGGTCGAGCGCGGCGGTCGCTGTGGCCGAGGCCAGGTCTCGGTCGGCACAGATGACGGTGGCTCCCTGCGCGGCCAGGGCGAGGCACGCCTCGCGCCCGATCCCGCTGCCGCCACCGACGACCACGGCACGACGCCCGTCGAGCCGGAAGAGCGCTGAATAGTCAGGCCGCTCCTTGTCCGTGCCGGGGATGATCTGATCGTCTCGTGCACTCATCTGCGTCGCCTCTCGTCTCACGGATTCGGCCGGATGATGGCCATCCTCGTGACCGTGTATTCCTCCATCGCGAAGCGGGGTCCCTCGCGCCCCGCGCCCGAGTCCTTGATGCCGCCATAGGGCATGACATCCGAGCGGAAGCCCGGCACTTCGTTGACGGCCAGCCCCCCGACCTCCATGCGGTCGAGGGCCTCGAAGGCCGTGGCGAGGCTGGAGGTGAAGATGGCGCTCTGCAGCCCGTAACGGGTGTCGTTCGCGACCTCGAATGCGGCCTCGAGATCCGGGACGACACGGACGGCGATGACCGGCCCGAAGATCTCCTCGTCCCAGACCGATTGACCCGCTGGGACATCGACGAGCAGGGTCGGCCGGGCGATCCGGTCTGCGGTCTCCGCGCCGAGCACTTCCCGTGCCCCGGCGTCGACGGCCGCTTCCACCCAACCCCGGACGCGATCGGTGGAACGGGAGTCGATGAGGGCCGAGACCTGGATGTCCGGGTCACGGGGGTCCCCGGCCACGACATCACCCATCGCGGCTGAGAGCTTGTCGATGAACACCTCAGCCACGGGCGCCGTGACGATGACGCGCTGCACGCTGATGCAGGCCTGGCCGCTCGCGTAGAAGCCGCCTCGGATCACCGCGGCAGTTGCCGCATCAAGGTTGGCGTCCTCGGCCACGATGAGCGCAGCGTTGGAGCCGAGCTCGAGCAGGACCTTGGTCGGCGCGGCATCCTTGGCGATCTGGTGCCCGACGGCGGCGGAGCCAGTGAAGGACACGACCCCGATTCGACGATCGGTGGTGAGGGCTCGGCCCACGTCCACGCCACCCGTGATGAGCTGGACCGCCGCTGCCGGACCACCCGCGGCCACCAGGGCCTCGCGCAGCGCGTGGACGAGCCAGAGGGTGGCCAACGGTGTCTGGGGTGCTGGCTTGACGATGACCGGGCATCCGGCGGCCAAGGCAGGAGCGACCTTGTGGGCTGCGAGCAGCATCGGATAGTTGAAGCCCGCGATGCCGACGACGACCCCGATCGGCTTGCGCACCCAGAAGCCGACCAACCCTTCGCCACTGGGCAGCATGTCGAGCGGCACCGTCTCGCCATGCAGTCGGGCGACCTCCTCGGCGGCAGTGACGAGGGTGAGCAGGGTGCGATCCATCTCGACGCGGCAGTCCCGCAGCGGCTTCCCCGTCTCGAGGACGAGGAGTTGCTCGATCCGGTCGCGAGCCGCGGCCAGCGCCGCATGTGCGCCGAGCAGGGCGGCGCGCCGGACGTGCGACGGGAGGGACTCGACCTCCTTGCGGACCGCCAGCGCCTCCTCCAGCGCACGCCCAGCGGTGGCCTCATCACCGACCGGAGCGGACGCGACGACCGACCCGTCGAACGGGAAGGTGACGTCCTCTGTCGGGAGGCCGTCGACCCAACCCGGCCCGATGGGAAGGCCTGCGGGAAAAGGGAACTCAAGCACCCGGCATACCCCTCTCTGGTGTGTCCCGCGAGGCTGCGAGGGCAGCCCTCAGGTCCGGCACGGCCGCGAGCAGCGTCTTGGTGTAGTCGTGTTGCGGGTTGGTGTAGACCTCTTCGGTCGGCCCCAACTCCACGATCTCACCGTCGCGCATGACCGCGACCCGGTCGCAGACGTGCCGGACGACGGACAGATCGTGGGAGACGAAAACGAGGGTGAGGTCCAACTGGTCGACGAGGTCGTTGATGAGGTTGAGGACCTGCGCCCGGACCGACACGTCGAGGGCACTCACCGGCTCATCAGCGAGGAGGATGGCGGGCTGCGGCGCGAGGGCCCGGGCGATCGAGATGCGTTGGCGTTGGCCCCCGGAGAACTGATGGGGATAGCGACTGGCGACCTCTGGGCGCAGGCCGACCTCGGTGAGGAGCCGTTCGATGTGTTCCGACAACGTGCCCTTGGGAGGCCGAAGGCGTTGCGCGACAATGGGTTCTGCGACGATGTCCTTGACGCGCATCCTCGGGTCGAGAGAGCTCATCGGGTCCTGGAAGACGAGTTGGAGGCGGCTCCGCAGGAAGCGGAGGTTGCGCGTCGAGAGGCGGGCGATGTCGGTGCCCTCGATCTCCACCGATCCGGAGGTCGGCTGGTCGAGCCCGGCAAGGATGCGCAGCAAGGTCGACTTGCCACAGCCGGATTCGCCAACGATGCCGAAGCGTTCGCCGGGGTCAATCGTGAAGCTCACTCCGCGCAGGGCATCGATGGTGGGGGCTGGGGAGAAGAGGGAACGGCGCGGGCGCGTGTAGCGGCGGGTCACGTCGCTGACGGTGATCTGGCCCCGGACGGCAGGGTCGGAGGGCTCGTGTTCCGCGCCGAGAAGCGCGCCGTCATAGGGGACCCGGTCCTCGTCCTCGCTGCCCTTGGCAGTCGTCGTCGATGCCAGCTCGCCATCGGCTTCTTCTTCGGTGCCCGCGGGGTGGAAGCAGGCGAAGCCCTGGTCCGGCGCGATCTCCATCCACGGGGGCTGGGTCGTGCACGCGTCAGTGGCGTGGTCGCAACGGGTGTTGAACACGCACCCCGCCGGGAAGCGGCCAGCCGAGGGCACCGTCCCGCGGATCGTCGGCAGCTGCCGGTGCGCATCCGAACTCACGAGGTCGCTCGCCGCGAGCAGGCCTTGGGTGTAGCGGTGCTGCGGGTTTCGGAAGACCTCCATGACCGGCCCGGACTCCACGATGCGACCGCCATACATGACGAGCACGCGCTCGCAGACGTTGGCGATGACGCCCAGGTCGTGGGTGATGAAGAGCATGGCGGCGTCGCGCTCCTCGACCCCATTGACGATGAGGTCGAGGACCGTCTTCTGGACCGTGACATCGAGGGCAGTGGTCGGCTCGTCGCAGATGAGCAGGCTGGGATCGTTCGCCAGCGCGATGGCGAGGACCACACGCTGGCGCTGGCCACCGGAGAACTGGTGGGGGTAGGCCCGAGCAGCGGCCCCCGGATTGGGGACTCGTGCCATGGCGAGCAATTCGACGGCGCGTTTGCGGGCGGCGTCACGATCCGGGGCGGTGCCGTGCACGAGCATTGACTCGGCCACTTGGTCGCCGATCCGCATCGTGGGGTTGAGCGCGGTCATCGGCTCCTGGAAGACCATGGCGACGTCCTTGCCACGGAGCCTGGACAACTCGGCCTCGCTGGCGCTGATGATGTCCGAGTCGACCCCAGCGAGACGGACCGAACCGGTCGCGTGCACGTCCTCGGGAAGCAGACCGATGAGGGACAGGCCGGTCAGTGACTTCCCCGAGCCGGATTCGCCGATCAGCCCGACGCGCTCGCCACGGCCGATGGTGAAGGAGACGTCGTGGACGAGGCCGGTGTTGCGGACCCCGACGTTGAGGCCTTCGACGGCCAGGACCGGTGCTGCCGGTGCTGGGGTCTGGTGCGGTGTGCTCATCAGCGATCCTCCAACCGGGGATCGAAGTGGTCACGCAGGCCATCGCCGAGGAGGTTGAAGCCGAGCACGGCGAGTGCGATCGCAATGCCGGGAACGATGGCCAGGCGCGGTGCGGCGAAGAGCAGTGACTGGCTCTCCTGGAGCATGCGGCCCCATGACGGCGTGGGCGGCGGGGTGCCGAGCCCGAGGAAGGACAGTGCGGCCTCGGCAAGCACCGCAATGGCGAAGGCCACCGAGGCCTGCACGATGATGAGCGAGGTGACATTGGGCAGCACGTGTCGGAGCCCGATCGACCAGGGTCCACGACCGGCTGCCCGAGCCGCCATGACGTATTCGGTCTGCATGACCTGCAGCGCCCCACTGCGGATGAGGCGGACGAAACTCGGGACGGTGGCAATCCCGATGGCGACCATCGCGACGAGGGTCGATCCGCCGAAGATCGCGCTGAGCATGATGGCCAGCAGCAGCGCCGGGAAGGCGAGCAACAGGTCATTGGTCCGCATCATCACCTCGCTCGTCCACCGCCCGGTCATGGCAGCGATGATGCCGAGCGGCACACCGATGACCGTGGCGATGCCGACCGCCACGACCCCGACGAAGAGCGTCGTCCGGGATCCCATGAGGATCTGACTGAAGATGTCCCGACCGAACCTGTCGGTCCCGAACCAGTGCTCACCACTGAAGCCCTGAAGTCTCGACAGGGCGTCGATCCGGGTCGGGTTGTAGGGCATCCAGACGTAGGAGACCAAGGCCAATAGGACGATGGTGCCGACGATGGCGGCGCCGATGACAGCTGAGAGGGGGAGGCGACGGCTCCGCTTCGGTGCCGCACCCGCGGACTCGGCCGAGACGGGCCCGACGGCGCCGGCGCTCATGAGCGGCCTCCCACAGTGCGCAGCCGCGGATCGATCACCACGTAGAGCACCTCGACCAAGAGGTTGACGAGGAGCACCGCCACGACGAGGACCATCACCACGTCCTGGACCATGAGCAGATCCCGGTTGGAGACGGAGTCGAGCAGCAGCGAGCCCAGCCCGGGGATGACGAAGACCCGCTCGACGACCACGGCACCGATGAGCAGGGTGGCCAACTGGAGCGCCAGGACCGTGACAACGGGGATCGAGGCGTTGCGCAGGCCGTGCTTGATGAGGGCCGGCATCGGCCGCAAGCCCTTGGCGCGGGCCGTGCGGATGTAGTCCTCACGCATGACGTCGATGACCGAGCTGCGGACATAGCGTGCGACCACGGCCCCCTGCACGACCCCGAGGGACAACGCAGGCAGGAGGATCTGGCGGGCGAAGAGACCCGGCCCCTGCGCCGGTGGCGTCCACCCGCCCGCGGGCAACCAGCCCAGAGTCACGGCGAAGAGTGCGATGAGCAGAATGCCGAGGAGGAAGGCGGGCACTGAGACGCCCACCTGGGACAGGGCCGACAGGGCCACGCCGTCGAGATGCCGGTGCCGCACCGCACTCAGGGTGCCCAGCGGGAGGGAGACGATGAGCGCGATGACCATCGACACGACGACGAGCAGCAGTGTCACTTGGAGCCGATCGGCGATCTGGGGCGCGATGAGCGCGCCAGAGATGTAGCTCTTGCCCAGGTCGAAGGTGACGAGATCCTTGAGCCACTCGAGGTATTGCACCGGCAGGGCTCGGTCGAGGCCGTAGGTATGACGCAGGGTGGCCACTGCCTCGTCAGAGGCGTTGACGCCCAACGCAACTCGCGCGGGATCGCCCGGGAGCAAGGTCATCACGAGGAAGACCAGGATCGAGCTCGCGAGCAGGCTCGCGAGGAAGATCGAGACGCGACTGAGGATCCGGACGAGCACAGGTCCCCTTTCGTGACGGACAGCCGATGCGGTGACGCGTGGGCGTCAACCGACTCAGGGAGTCAGCCTCCCACGGTCACCGCATCGGCCGGGGGTCAGGAACGGCCCAACTGGCTCAGGTCGAAGGACTCCCCGATCGCGTTCTTCGGCAGGCCAGTGATGTCCTTGTCGGCCACCATGAGGTTGGGGAGGACGAAGAGGAAGTCACCGGCGGCGTCTTCCGAGATGATCTTGGCCGCCTCCTTCATCTTCGTGACCTCTTCCTCGGCGGTGCCGGAGTCGGCCGCCGCGATGAGCTCCTGGACCTTCGCGTTGTCGTAGCGCGGGTAGTACTTGGGGTTGCCGAAGACCGCCGGGAGATCGCGCGGCTCGACGTGAGCGACCATGGACATGTCGTAATCGGCGTCCTTGAAGACCGTCTGCAGCCATGCTGCCGGGAACTCCAACTGCGAGAGGTTCACCGTGAAGCCGGCTTCCTCGAGCATGGACTTGACCACCTGGCCACAGGCCGTGGCGTACGGGAGGTTGGCGGGGAGCTTCATCTGGATGGGTGTTCCCGCCATCCCCGACTCCTGGAGCAGTGACTTCGCCTTGGCCAGGTCGAACGGGTAATCGCCCGTGCGGTCCTCGTACCACGGGTCGGTCGGCGGGACCATGGAACCGATGAGCGCACCCTTGCCCGCCCAGCAGGTGTCCATGAGGGCCTTGTGGTCGATCGCGGTGCGCACCGCTTGACGCGCCTTGAGGTTGTTGAAGGGCGCGCGCGAGTTGTTCATCGAGAGCAGGACCTCGCCGTTGGTCGTCCCCTCGATGATCTGGTACTTGCCGGCGCTCTCGAACTGGCCGAGGGACTCCGGCGCCTGCACCGTGCCGACGACATTGATCGCGCCGGTGAGCAGAGCGTTGTTGAGGGCGGTCGGGTCCTTGAAGTACTTGAAGGTCACCGTGTCGAAGTTGGGCTTCTTGCCCCAGTAGCTCGCGTTGGCCTTGAGTTCGATCGAGTCACCACGGTTCCAGGAGGAGAAGACGTATGGCCCGGTGCCGACCGGCTTGTTGGCCAGATCAGCGATGCCGGCCTCCGACATCATCGCGCCGATGCGGGTGGTCATCTTGTAGAGCCAGTTGTTGCTCGGCTTGGACAGGGTGACCTGCAGCTCGGTGTCGGAGACGGCCTTGGCATCGCTGACGACGTCCATCGCCGCCTTGACCGACGGGACCCAGCCGGTCTTCACCCGGTTGATCGAGAAGGCCGCGTCCTTGGCGGTGAACTTCGCTCCGTCGGTGAAGGTCGCGTTGTCCACCAAGGTGAAGGTGTAGGTCAACTTGTCGTCGGAGACCTTCCACGACTTGGCCAGCGACGGGACGATCTCGCCCGTGTTGTCGAGCTTGACGAGGGTCTCGTAGATGTTGGTCAACTCGAGTTGGGGTGCTGCGGCGCCGTCGGCCTGCGTGAAGTCCAGGCTTGCGGGCTCAGCAACGAGGCCGATCGTGATCGCGCCACCGGTCTTCGCGCTCGCCGAGCCGTCCGGTGAGGCTGACGTGCCCGTCGTGCTCGACCCGGCATTGCAACCGGCCAGGGCCAGGGCCCCCGTCGTCAGGGCGACGACCGCCCAGCGTGACCTTGTCATGAAGAACTCCTGTGTTCTGCGCGTCGCTGACGGCGGCGGCTGCCGACGGGGCGTGGACAGGGCCATCGTGCCGCAAAAGGGCCCTCCTTCCTATGGTCGCGTCTCGTCGTCATGCAGATGTGACCTGAGCGCTCCCGGGGACGGGCGCGCCGCCGGGACTACTTTGTCTGTCATGAGCGAATTGGCCAGGCTGTCGGCAGTCGAGCTTCGTGCTGCGTATGCCGTGGGCTCGCTCTCCCCGGTCACCGTCGCCGAGGCGGTGGTTGCGGTCATCGACGAAGCCGAGCCAACGCTCAATGCCTTCTGGGTGCGCTCCGATCGTGACCGGATCCTCGCGGAGGCGGAGGCGAGCCAGGTCCGCTGGGAGGCGGGCCGACCGCTCGGGCCGATCGACGGCATACCCCTCACTCTCAAGGAGAACATCGGGCGGGCCGGTGTGCCCATGCCGTCGGGGACAGCCGCGGTGGAGCACGTCGTTCCCGACGTCGACAGCCCGGTAGCGGCCAGTGTGGGTGCCGCGGGCGGGATCGTCCTCGGGTCCACGGTCATGCCGGACTGGGGGATGCTCTCGTCGGGTGTGTCCAGCCTGCACGGGATCACAAGGTCCCCCTGGGATCCGACGTGGACCACGGGTGGGTCCTCGTCGGGAGCGGGAGCCGCAGCTGCCGCGGGCTACGGGCCCCTGCACGTGGGCACCGACATCGGGGGGTCGATCCGCCTCCCGGGCACCTGGCTCGGGCTCGCCACCCTCAAGCCGAGTGCGGGACGGGTGCCGCTCGAGAAGCCCTACCTCGGCCGCGTCGCCGGACCCATGGCACGCTCGGTGGCCGATCTCGCCCTCTTCCTCCAGGTGTTGGCCCAGCCCGACCGGCGTGATTGGACTGCCCTGCCGCCTCCGTCGGACGACTGGTTCACCGAGCTCGCCGCTCTGGCTGACGGCGGTCCGTCGTCGGGGCGCCTTGATGGTGTGCGGGTCGGTGTCCAGGTCGACGCCGGGTGTGGGTCGGCGGTGGATCCGATGGTCCAGACGGTCGTCCACCGCGTCGCGGATGCTGCAGCGAGGGCAGGCGCCGCAGTTTCGCCGGTCCAGCCGTGGATGAGCGAGCGACTGCTCAGCGACCTCGACCTCTTCTGGCGAGCCCGGTCCTTGGCCGACTTCGTGGACCTGCCGCCGGAGCGTCAGGACCTCGTCCTGCCCTTCATCCAACGGTGGGTGAGTGGGGCTGCCGATGCCTCCGGTGAGCGGATGCTCCGGTGCTACGGCTCGATCATGGAGATCCAGAAGCGGACCGTCGTGGCCACCGAGGAGCACGACATCGTCATCTCCCCGGTCGCTCCGGGTGTCGCCTTCCCGGCCGAGTCGCCGATGCCGTGGGGGGAGAGCGACCAGGGGATGGCCCACATTGGCTTCACCGCTCCCTACAACATGTCGGGCCAGCCGGCGGGCACGGTCAATGCGGGCTTCACCTCCGAGGGCAAGTCGATCGGGGTGCAGGTGAGTGGGCGTCGGTGGGACGACGTGGGCGTGCTGCGTTTCATGGCGTGGTGGGAGGCTTCCGAGCCGGACTTCGTCCCGCGCTGGCCGATTGGTCGGCATACATAGGTCAGCTTCGACATTTGAGTCGGCGCAGGCGTGCGGAAGTGGTTCGTTAAAACGAACGATAAGCATGTACTATCGAACTCATGGGTTCCTCCACCTCAGCACTCGTCGGGCAACAGGTCCGGCTCCGCCGCGAGCAGCGCGGCATGTCAGCCGCAGAACTCTCGAGGCGCGCTGGCCTGTCCAAGGCGACCCTGTCGGGCCTTGAAGGCGGCACGGGCAACCCGACCATCGACACTCTCGAGTCGATCGCGCTCACCCTCGCCATCCCGCTCACCGACCTCCTCGTCGCCGATGGGGCCACGGCTGTGACCGTGATACGGGCCACGAGGCCAACAACGCATGAGATCCAGCGCGAACTCCTCGCTCGCATTCGAGGCCCCCACGCGTTGGAGAGTTGGCGGCTTCGGATGCCCGCCCACTCCTCCTTCGACGGCGTCCCTCATGCCGCCGGCACCGTCGAGCAACTCTTCGTCGCCAAGGGCGCTGTCTCGGCCGGGCCCACCGCGTCGACCGCGGACCTGCGCGCCGGTGACCTGCTTTCCTTCCCGGCCGACCAGCCGCATCGCTATGTCACCGGCGCTCGTGCTGCCGACATCCACGTCCTCCTCGCAACCCCCGCCCGCTGAGACCGAAAGACATCGCCATGACGCACGCGCACGTTGCCCCTCTCCTGGCCGTATGGGCCCTCGCCGTCATCGCGCCGGGCCCGGATTTTGTCGCGGTGCTTCGCACGTCGGTCGTCCGCGGCCGAGCAGCCGGTATCACCGTCGGGGTCGGCGTCGTGTCCGGCATTGCCTGCTGGGCGATCCTCGCGATGACCGGTCTCGGTCTGCTCTTGACCCGCTACGCGGAGGTGTATGCCGTGGTGCGGGCCATCGGGGCCGTCTTCCTCATCGCGTATGGCGCCCGCGTCCTCTGGCACGCCTGGCACGCAGGCCGCGCCGAGGCCGCCGACGGAGCACGTTCCAGCGAGTCAGCCACGGTGGACGTTCCTGCAGCGGGCCGCGGTCACTGGTCTGCGTGGCGCCTGGGCCTGGCGACGAACCTGGCCAACCCCAAGGCCATCGCCTTCTTCGGTGCCCTCTTCGCCTCGATCCTGCCGCCCGGGCTCGGGGTCGGCGACCGCGTTCAGGTCGTCGTGGCGATGCTCGCCCTCGCCCTGGCGTGGTTCATCGCCCTCGCGTGGACGGCATCGACGGGAGCGGTCTCCACGGCATACGCAAAGGGAAGGCGAGTCGTCGACTCGGTGACCGGCGGAGTCCTCACCGGGATCGGTGTCGCACTCTTCCCGCGCTGAGGCTCTCGGGTCTCAGGAGGAGGGTGGCGGGTGCTCGCCCTTGATGACGAAGTAGGAACCGCGGATGGTCCCGGCCAACTTGGACTTCTGGCGCGCCCACTTGAAGGCCGCGAGCTCCACGGGCGGCTCCATGCCGTCGGACAGTTTGAAACCGACGGCGCGCTTGCCGGCGTCGGCGAGGGTGTAGAGGACGTTGATCCCCAGGCCGGACTCGTAGAAGACGTGCACCCAATGGATGCCGTCGACGTCACTGATCGACACCTCGAGGGGCCGCGACTCGATGACGATGCCGCGTTCCTCGCGCAGGATCTCGTCGACCCAGGCGACGGTCTTCGGGTCGTCCTTCGCCGGGACCACGGTGAAGACGTGGTCGTACTTGTGACGGAAATAGCGCGCCTCGTTGGCGCGCAGGCCAGCCAAGGCGTCGGCGACCGGCGAGGACTCCAGCCCGGCCGCGGAGACGTTGACGAAATCGACGACGTGACCTGCTGCACCCATGGCCGCGATCGTACCCAGCGTTGGGTGCGCTCAGGTGGGTCCCCGCCCACCTGAGCGCACCCAACTCGGGACGAGGGGACCTAATGTGGGCCCATGAGCGGACGGGGCAGGGCGATCGGGCTGGCGGCAGGTGCGGCCTGGGCAGCAGCGGCGGCGGCGGGAGTGGGTCACGTCCTGTGGTCCTCGAACTCGCGGCGCGTGCGGCGTCTCCTCAAGACTGTGCCGGAGCACTTCCACACCCCGATCCTGTTCCTCCTCGATCGCGAATACGACGGGAAGCCACCCAAGCGCGACTCGCGGCTCGAGGGCCTGATCGCCAAGGCCGTCCCGACCGGCCTCGGCCAGCCGATGACGATCCCGGGCCGCGACGGTGAACCGGGCGTCCCGGCATACATCTACGACCCACCCGGGAGGAGGCGACCCTCGGGAGCGGTCCTGTGGATCCACGGCGGCGGGATGATCGCCGGCGCTCCATGGATGGACCACGCGATCTGCACGCGCATCGCTCGCGAGCACGGACTCCTCGTCATCAGCGTCGACTATCGCCTCGCCCCTGAGCACCCCTTCCCGGCCGGGACGGAGGACTGTTTCACGGGATTGCTGTGGCTGCACGAACGAGCCACCTTGCTCGGCGTCGACCCGTCCAAGATCGCTGTCGGCGGCGAGAGCGCCGGTGGTGGGCTGTCGGCGATGGTCGCCCAGATGGCGCACGATCGGGGCGTCGACCTCGCCTTCCAAGCCCTCGTCTATCCGATGATCGACGACCGGACTGCACTGCGTGACGACCACGGCGACAAGGGACTGCTCGTCTGGACGTCGGCCAAGAACAAGGATGCCTGGGGCTGGTTCCTCGGCCACCCGGTAGGCGAAGAAGAAGATCGTCCGTATGCCGTGCCGTCCCGTCGCGCAGACCTCTCCGGTCTCGCACCGGCCTGGATCGGCATCGGTGACAAGGACCTCTTCCACGACGAGGACGTCGAGTACGCCCGTCGCCTCGAGGAGGCCGGTGTGCCAGTGGAATTGGTCGTCGTGCCGGGGATGTACCACGCGGCCGACATCCTCCAGTCGGTGCCCGAGATGCGCGAGTTCCGCAATTCGCTCATCGCCGCGATCGGTCGTGCGGTGGCCCGATGAGCGAGTCGCCGATCGCCAGGGCCAATCCCGCGATCGTCATCGTCAGCGCGGCGGACCGAGCGCACCTCGTCGATGAGTACGGGCGCTATGCCCGTGACTACGACCTCATCGGCGCCGACTCGATCCAGGAGTCCTTGAGCCTCACGCGCGAGGCGCTCGCTGCTGGGCAGCAGGTGGCCCTCTTCGTCGCCGACTCGCGAGTCGGGGGTGAGGACCCGATCGCGGCCTACGCCTCGATCAACGAACTCCGCCAACTCGTCCCCACCGCCCGTCGGATCGTCACGGCCCGCTGGGAGAACTTCCGCGAGGACTCCCCGGCCTATCGGATCGGGCTGAGCAAGGGCAAGTTCGACGCCTTCCTCCTCACCCCGCGGGGGCCGCGGGACGAGGAATATCACTCGGCCGTTCTCGAACTGCTCAACGACTGGGGCGCAACCGTCGCAGCCCCTGAGGTCGACACGGTCCAACTCATCGCGCCGAGCATGGACGGCCTGACCCTGGCCATCCGCGACCTGCTCGACCGCACCGGGATGCCGAACCGGACCTATCCCTGCGACTCGGAGGTCGGGCAGACCACCCTCCGGCTGGCCCACGAGCAGGGGATCGAGATCACCTATCCACTCGTGCGTGTCACAGCCGTCGACCTCGTCCTCGCTCCGAGCTCGACTCAGGAGTTGGCCGGCATGCTCTACGGGCGACCCGACGAGGTTGACGTCGAACAGTGCGTCGATGTCTGCATCGTCGGTGCCGGTCCCGCGGGCCTGGCGGCGAGTGTGTATGCCGCGAGTGAGGGGCTCTCGACCGTGGCGCTCGAGGCCGAGGCCATCGGTGGCCAGGCCGGCACCTCCTCGATGATCCGCAACTATCTGGGATTCCCGCGGGGAATCTCGGGCATGCGCCTGGCCCAACGCGCTCGGGGGCAGGCGATCCGCTTCGGCACACGCTTCTTCACTGGTTGGCCGGCGACGTCGGTGACCCTGGGCCGCGACGGCGACCCCCATGTGGTCCACACCGAGGGCGGCGACGTCCGAGCCCGGACCGTCGTCATCGCGGCGGGCGTCACCTATCGCCGGCTCGGCGTTGAT
>ENA-UPSM01003307-UPSM01003307.1-activated-sludge-metagenome-genome-assembly--contig:-NODE-3307-length-18281-cov-5.635960_pt1 | contig 18281 bp, 19 predicted proteins | sample MGYA00238181_ERZ773283 | MGnify/ENA primary metagenome ERZ773283 (study PRJEB29023, sample SAMN05720199) | activated sludge metagenome | isolation source: Anaerobic digester | place: Japan...
AAACCATGAATGTTGGGTCAGTGGAAGGGTTTGGGGCTTGTTTTTCAACGGTCTCCTGAAAGGAGGAAAACCAGGATCATCATGGAACTGATTATTTTAACTGTCTGTGTTTTTAAATGCATTGGAACCTCGTTAGTATTAAAAGATGATCGCCGATGAACGCGTCTTCAAACGAACTCGAGCGCATCGTGACCAACGGCGAATTAAGCATGATTTTACTCCATTATTTGGTAATGTGTAAAGGATTATCTTTAAAGATTTGTAAAGGATGGTTTCAAAGGTTTGTTCTTGGCGGGGGATAAAGATGGGAATAGTACATTTGGTGTAACCGGTGATCAACTTATTCAAGCCCCTCAGTCTGATAAAGCGCCTATGCCTTATAGTGATTTTTCAGTCGTGCCGAAGTTGCGGCAGGCTCACGCGTGGCGTCAGCAGGAAAAGCATTCTTCGAATTGATCCAGAATTTTCAGAAATTCGCGTGGTAACCGCGCTCGGGTTTCTGCCACTATCCAACTGGGTATGTCGGCATAATAAGCCTGAGCGATGCCGCCGGCGATGCAGGCAATGGTATCGCTGTCGCCGCCGATTGAGATGCTCAGGCGAATGCAGTCCTCAAAATCCTCCGATTCCAAAAAGCAGGTGAGGGCTTCGGGCACGGAGCCCGGGCAGGTTTCGTCAAATCGGTTCACCTCACGGATGCGGTCGCAGTTGCGGCTGAGGTCGTAATCGAAGCGCTGTTCAAGCTCCCGGCGGATCGCCGATTTTTCTTCTCCCTGGCGCGCCATCCAGATCGCCAGCGCCACCGCCTGAGCGCCTTTGATGCCTTCCGGATGGTTGTGGGTCACTTCCACACTGCGTTTAGCTTCCATCAGAACGCTCTCAGCATCTTTAAAGGCAAAACCAACCGGCGCGACGCGCATCGCCGAACCATTACCAAGACTGTTGTAAGGCTTGGGGGCGTCCAGTTTGATCCACCTGGCAAAGCGTCCGCCGTAACCGCGATGCGGATAAGCCCGCGCAAAGCTCTGATAAGTTTCGGCATAATCCCCGCCGTCCAGAAGCACCTTCGCGGTGGCGAAAGACAGTACGCTGTCATCCGTGAAGTCGGATTTAGCGGAGAAAAGCGGAAATTCCTTGCTGCGGCGGTTGTTGAACTCAAACACAGACCCGACCACATCGCCGATAATCGCGCCGATCATCTTTTTTGCCTATCTTTCACCGCGGCATTCCGCCCGGAGCTGCTCAAAATACTGGCGTAAAAAAGCATCCCGCTGTTTAGCGATCCTTCTGCCTGCCCGGGTCAGGAGCTTCTCGTGCACAAACCGGAGTTTGAAAAGGTACTCATGGTAGGCGCTGTGCTGCTCGCCCGGTTCGTGCCCGCCGCTTTCCAGAAAGAGTTGGGAGGGCTCCGCGTAAAATGGGAGATCCGCCTGCGCCGAAAACGCCGTGGTGCGTGCCGCGCCGATCGCCCCAAGGACGTCAAGCTTGTCGGCATCAAAAAGGCACATAGCCTCAATCGTTTGTGGTGGTTCGTCCTGCGCGCGGTAGCGGTGGCTGCGGATGCAGTGCTGCACCGCCGCGATGCGTTCCGCCTGCCAGCCCATTTCCGTCAGTACGCTTCCGGCAAACTCCGCGCTGAGCAGGTGATGCTGCTCGCGCTGCTTGCCCTCACTGCGTGGGTCGGCGCCGCGGGAATCGTGCAGCAACGCGGCTGTCCGCAGGATCCCGAGGTCAGCGCCTTCTTCTCTTCCAAGCCGTTCAGCCATTCGATAAACTCTTAAAACATGTTCAAAACCATGAACAGGGTCATCGCCTGGGTAAAAAACGCGGGCTTGCTCGATGCTCAGTTCCATCAGAACCTCGGAAGGTCAATGATGCCCAGGATGTTTCCCAGGATCACCAACATAACCATGACCAGGACAACAATGCGGATAACACGCCAGGCAAGTTTGAAAAAATCCCGCAGCACCCAAATGATCGCGAGCACTCCCGCAACAAGGATGGCTATATTGATCAATTGGCGCGTCAATTCCGGGTCCATTTTTACCTAATTGGGGTACAGTTCACCCTTTTTAATAACCAGCGCCACCTGATTACTGCCATAGCGATAACTTAGATTACGATAATCCGGCGTAGTCAGTGCCAAAAAGTCCGCCTGTTTTCCAGGTTCAATCGACCCCGCCCGATGCTCACAGGAAATCGCCTTGGCGGAGTTGATCGTCGCGGCAGCCAGCGCCTGGGCTGGCGTAAGCTTCAGATAGCGGCAAGCCAGCGCCTGGATGAATTGCATGGATTCGTTCCAGGTAGTGCCTGGGTTCAGGTCGGTCGCCAGCGCCAGGTAGCCATCCGCTGCCAGGATTTCCTTCGCAGGGGTGTACTGACTCTGCGCCAAGCCAAAGGGCGTGCCCGGGAGCGAGACAGCCACCGTTTCGCTTGCTGCCATGCGTCGGATGTCTTCCGGCGAGGTTTTTACGAGGTGATCCGCTGAAACCGCCCCGAGCTCTGCTGCCAGACTGGCGCCGCCCAGATTCTCGAATTCATCCGCGTGCAGCTTGAGCGGGAAGCCCAGCTTTTTTGCCGCGCTCAAAATTTCGCGGGTCTCTTCGATCTCAAACACGCCCGCTTCGCAAAAAACATCCACAAAAGGCAGCGCTTGTCCGCTGGCGTGCTCCAGCCACCACTGCTTCGTGATCGGCAGCGCTTCTTCGCATAAAAAGCGGGTATAGCCGGCTGTGTTGCCTTTGCATTCTGGCGGGATGGCGTGCGCGCCCATATAGGTGGGGACGAGGTCAATCGGCTCCGTGCGCGCCAGCTCCAGGATCGCCTCCAGGTGGCGCAGTTCGGTCTCAATATCCAGCCCGTAGCCCGTTTTCGCTTCCATTGTGGTGGTGCCCAGCGCGAAGGCGGTCCTCACCCGCGCGCGGGATTCTTCCACCAGTTGTTCAAGGCTTGCCTGGCGCGTCGCGGTCAGGGTCGCCAGTATTCCTCCGCCGGCAGCCATGATTTCCATGTAACTCTTGCCCTGCAGGCGCATTTCGAATTCGTTGGCGCGGTCACCCGCCCAAATCAGGTGGGTATGCGGATCCACAAACCCGGGCACAACCGCCTTCCCGCGCAAGTCAACGCGTTCAGCCTGCGGATAACGCTCCAGCAGCTCATCCGCCCTGCCAACGGCAAGGAATTTTCCGTCCTCGCAGACTATCGCGCCTTGCGCGATGGCGCCGAGCCTGCCAAGTTGCCGTCCCCTCTGGGGACCCCCTGCCAAAGTGATCAGTTCTGAGATGTTATGGAATATTTTCATGAGCCAATTGTAACGGATAAGGCAAATCAAAGGGCGCAATCCACCCACTGCAAAAAGACGAGATCGCTTCGCAAATGAGGCTCGCGATGACGGGATTTAAGAGAGGGCGTTGTCACGCTCATTCCGGCGAATTGGAAGCGGCAAAAATATTCCTAAAAATGCGGGTTTCAACGCTTCCAATTCCGCCCTACCGGATTCAAACCGATCCAAACGCTCGATAATTTTTGTAGGGCGTGGTTGAGGACTACAAGGTCTAATATTTTGATTCTATTTAACCGTCCTCAACCCGCCATCGAGAGAGCGTTGTCACGCTCATTCCAACGAATTGGAATGGATAAGGCGGATCGAAGAGCGGATTCCGCCAATTAGAGAAGATCACATATACCGTTTTAATTAGTCCAGTCGATCACCACACAGCGGTAGAGCTCCGGCTTATACATCAGCCCATGGTAGGCGCGTTCCACCTCTTCCGGTGAAACAACATGACTTATCAGCCAGGAAACAGGCAGTTCCCGGCTCAGGATCATATCGCAGATGGTCCCAAAGTTGCGCTGCACGTTCAGGCGCATGCCCTCACTCTCAAACACGGGTTCAAGGCTGTTGAAAGCGCCGGTCACCCGCAGCATGCGCATGTGGATGGCGCTCAGCATCGGCGTCACATCCAGCATGCAAGCCGCGCGGGGCGTGCCGAGCAGCGCCACCTGTCCGTACTTTTTGCAAGCCAGGACAGCGGTTTCGATCGCCCGAGCCGAACCTGTCACGTCCACTGCCGCGTCCAACCCGCCGAAACGGGCTTGAATTTGAGCGAGCTGCTCCTGTGGGGGGCAGTCCAGAAGCTGCATGATGCCCATCTGGCGTGCATGTTCACAGCGGACAGTCACCGGATCGATCGCCACCACCTCCGCGCCGAGCTTTTTCAGCATAATGGCAGCCAGCAAGCCGATTAGTCCCATCCCGAAAACGCCGATCCGATCCCCAAGGCGCACTTCCACGCTATTAACGCCGCTGATTGCCACCATTGCCTGGGTGATTAGGGTGCCATCCTGAGGGCTGATGCCTTCCGGAAGCTTGAAAATCATCGGTCCCTGAGTGCGCGTTCCGCGCGAAAAGCGGCAGAGCGAAGTGTGCGGACCAGTGTAGAACACCCGATCCCCTATTTGCAAATCGGTGAGGTCTGAACCCTTCGCCAAAATTTTCCCCACCGCTGAATAACCCGGGCGGACTGGATAGCTGAATCCCTTTTTGATTTCGAATACGCGCGAGAGTTCCGTACCGGCGCTGATCATGCTGGCTTCCGCTTGGATGACAGCCTCGTTCGGCTGCAGGTTGCTGGTATCGAGTTCTTCTTCAATGACTTCCGCTCGACCTTTGGCGGGGATGATGATGGTTTTCGCGAGCATTTTAAGCCTCCCCGAACACCCGCCGCAAGTGTCCGCCGCAGCGTTCCAATTCCGCGCGCGCCTGCTCCGGCGGCAGTCCGGTTTTGAGGATGACCGCTGCCAGCTTCACCCTTCCACCAGCCGACTCCAATGCCTTAGCGAGGCGCTCTCTTTCCAACGCGGGAAAGATTTCCTGCAGGATGTTCAGGCAGCGTGCCTGCAATTTTTCGTTGGTGGCTTTGACATCCACCATCAGGTTGCTGTAAGTTTTTCCCTGCTGGATCATCGTTGCCGTCGAGAGCAAGTTGAGCACCATTTTTTGGGCAGTGCCGGCTTTCAGGCGGGTGGAACCCGAAAGTGCTTCGGGACCGGTATCGACCTCGATCGCGATCTCAGCATGCCTGCCGATCTCGCTGTGTTTGTTGTTCGCGACGCTGATCGTCCCCGCGCCAACGCTCCTGGCGTAGTCCAGGGCGCCGATCACGTAGGGCGTGCGTCCGCTGGCGGCAATACCGCAGACAACGTCATTCTGGTAGAGCCCCAGATACTTGAGCTGCCCAACGGCCGCCAGGGGATCATCCTCAACGTGCTCCACCGCGCTGCGAAGGGCATTATCACCGCCGGCGATCAGCCCGACCACTCCCTCAGGCGGCATCGAAAAAGTTGGCGGGATCTCCGAAGCGTCCATCACGCCCAGCCTGCCGCTGGTGCCTGCGCCGATGTAGATCAGGCGCCCACCCTTCCGCATCCGTTCGGTGATGAGCTCTACGGCTGCGGCGATCTGCCCTGCCTGCTCATCTACCGCATCCGCCACCAGGCGGTTCTGATCGTTCAACATGCGCACCATGTCCAGGGTGGGTAGCAAATCGATATTCAAAGTCGCGGGGTTGCGCTGTTCTGTCCTTAGTTTTTTTATCTCAGAAGCCTGAACTGCCATGATCTCCTCTACAAATCAAACAAACGGTTGATCGCCAGGGCGACGCCGTCCTCGTGGAAGCTCGCGGTCACGTAATCCGCTTCCGCTTTTACCTCATCGAAGGCATTGCCCATCGCCACGGCAAAGCCCGCGGCGCGCATTACCGGTAAGTCGTTGCCGCTGTCGCCGAAGGCGATCACATTCGCGGGGTCAATCCCGAAGTGCTGGCAGACGATCTTCAAGCCTGAGGCTTTTGTCACGCCGGCTCTGGTGACTTCAATGGTCTGGTAATCGGTAATAGCGGCTTCAAAACCGAAGATTTCCCGCACCATGCGGCAGACCGCGGGCACATCTCCACCATCGGCGATCCTGAACCCGAATTTTGCCACGGGTTTCATCGTCTCTTCCACATGTTCAAGATCATCGAGAACGGTGTACACCCGCCTGTATTCCCGCGCGGATTTTTCCCGTTCTACTGCGTTGGGCTGTAAGTTGAGCAGACGCTCGAAGTCTTCCCTCATCAGGTAACCGGAACCATCTTTGAAGGCGATGTGGAAGGAATTGGTGATCGAGGGCAGCCAGCGCAGGAATCTCAAAGCGGTGTCCACCTCAAACCCATCAAAATGGTACAGTTCCTGCGTGCGGATGTTGCCGACCATCGAGCCATTGGAGCCGATCGCGACCTCAAAACTGGGAATATCCAGAACCGCGGGGGGCAGCTTGAACAGGTGTCTGCCAGTAGCCACAACGGTCCGCACACCGCTTTTCCCCAGCCGTGTGATCGCCGCTTTGGTAGGTTCCGTTATAAAATTTTTCTCCAGGATCGTCCCGTCCAGGTCGAAAATGGCTAATTTAATTTTTTCTTTGTAAAATTCTCTTATCAATGTTATTCCTTGCCTGCCGCCTTTCATGCGCCGAGGCTTTTGATGATGTCTTTGTACTTCTCGATCATCGCCAGGCTGCGCTCGTGCCCCTTGGGTACGTTACCGGAGGTGAAGAGCTCAACCTCATAGCCTTCAGCCTCCGCAAGCTCCACGATCATGGATGTGATGGTATGCAGGATCGCTGAACCTGCGATCGTGGAAGTCGGCGCGATTTTGATTCCGGACGCGATTTCCACGCAGGCATCTCCCAAAACGCCGAAATTATCCAACACAATATCGCAGATTTCGTAGAGCCTCAAGCCGGATTGGTGGCGGCTTTCCAGCGGGCGGGAATGGTTCAGGTTGGTGAGCCCGATCGTCAGCGCGCCGCGCTGTTTGGCGCCCAAAGCCATCTCGATGGTCAGCGGATTGATGCCGCTGTTGGAAAAGACGATCACCACATCTTTCGCGCCGACCTTATATTCCTCCAAAAGCGGTTCCGCGTTGCCTTCGGCGCGCTCAAAGAGCGAGGAGCCGATCGCGGATTTGTGGAGCATGAGTTCTTCCTTGAGGATCGGGTTTACCCGCACCATTCCTCCGGCGCGATAGAACATTTCCAGCGCCAAAAGGTGCCCGTGCCCGGTTCCAAAGGGGAAGATCATCCCGCCCTGCTTGATCCTTGCGAGGATCAGGGCTGCGGTTTTGCGGTACTCTTCCTTATGTTCCCGGATCTTCGCGAAAATACCTTCCAGATTATCCAGATATTCGTTTGCGTATTTCATCTTCACTCCATTGCGCCTGACATCAACCATGCCAAGTCATCAGTGATCTCTTCGGTGGCGCCTTTGGGCATTGGCGACATAATGCTCTCATAGGTTTTGCCGTATTCGCCCTGGTCCGCGAGGTAGCCTCCATAATCATCCGCGTACCCCCAGATGAGCGGGAGCTTTGCCTTGCTGGCAGCCTTGATCTTCTTTCCAAAACGGGAGAACATTTCCCCGGGCTGCTTGCAGATCTCAATATCTCCCAGGCGGATGATTGCCGCGTCAAAGTTGGCGGTAATTTCTTCTTTTTTTAGCTTGAGATCAATGGCATAGATAGACGAAAGCAGGATTTTATGTTTGTCGTAATTTGTTTCCGCTTCCATCTGCTGCCTGATCTGTGCCTGCAAGTTCCTGAGCATCCCTTTATCCACCGGATATCTGGTTTCCCAGTGGTAACTTTCCGCCAGCGGCTTGCCCAGGCTGAGCGGCTTTAGCGCTTGGCTGGCAAAAAGCTGCGCCAGGATGCCCTCGCCGATGCGGGTCAGTTCTTGCGCGTCGTGCCCCTGGCGGTAGTTGCGATTGCTCATATCTCCCGAGGCGCCCTGCATCATGAGAGGATAAACGCCCAGTTTCTCTTTGACGCCGCGGCTGATGTAGCCCAACAGATCGCCACTGATCTTCAGGTTTTGCGCGCCGAGGACAGTCGGATGGCAGGAAATATTGACGATCGCTGCGACTGTCGCTCCGTTGTGCTCAAAGACGATCAGGGTGACATCTTTGTCTTCAGGTTTGCCGATTCCGTTTCGGTTGCCGTACAAACCTTCTATCTCCACAGTCCGGCAGGAGGCGCTGACTTCCACAAGCTCGGCTTCGAAGCACTCGGAGATGGTCGCAAAGATCGTTCCGCGCAAGAGGTCCTGATAAGCCCGCCAAAACCCATCATCGCTCGTTTCATCAAACATCGGCAGCCGCTCCGACCGGATTTCCGGTCCGGCGTGGGTATGGGTTGCCGCAATAACCACCATTTCCGCAGGGATGCCGTAGGTCTGCTCCAGTTTCTGCTTAACGTCCGCAACGATTTCCGCTGTGAGCATCAGGATTTCCACATCGCAAAAAACGATTGGCTTGCCTTCAACCTCCAGAAGCACTGCCGTGCATTTCAATTCATCCAACACGCCGTCCGATTTTTCGGTGCGCATGCCATAACCGCCCATGAAACACGGCTGATCAGGCGTTACGTACCTGGTGGAAGTGGCTGCTTTGATCATTTTTGCCTCAACAGAGATTGTAATAATTGCTGGTTAAAAATCCTGCTGCCTTCAAGAGCGCGGTCGAACACTTTGCGCCCTTCGACATAGGTTTCAAGCGCCTCGTAAGTGTCGCTGATGACAACGAAATCCGCGTCCTTGCCGATCTTCAGGGAACCTTTTTTGTCGGCGAAGCCGTACTTGCGGGCTGGCACAAGCGCTGCCATCCGCAGAGCATCTTCTATTTCGACCCCGACGTTTTGCACCAGGTTCCCGATCCCGTAGAGCACAGACTTGCTGCTTCCGCGCAGGCGTCCGCCCGGTTCGAGCACGAAGCCCTGCTCGTTGACGATTACCTCGTCTGAATGCCCCAGGAACCCGCTGTAAGTGCCCGTCGGCGCGCCGGAGTACCCCGTGCAGTCGGAGATCATGATGATCTTTTCATGCGGTTTGGCGCGCAAAACGATCGCAAGCATTGGGTTTGAGACGTGCATGCCATCACAAATCAGCTCGCAATAGACGCGGTCGTCCAGAAGCGCCGCCCCCAAGCCGCCTACGTCGCGGTGGTGGATTCCCGTCATCACGTTGCAGGTATGGGTTGCCACGGTGATGCCGCGGTCAAAAGCGGCAAAAGCTTCAGCGGAATTGCAGTCGGTATGGGTGAAAGCGGCGGTGACGCCGTTTTCGGTCAGCAGGTCGATCAATTCGTATGCCTGGGGCAGTTCAGGCGCCAAGCCCATCATCTTCAGATGCCCACCCCCGGCTTTGATTGCCTTGCGCACAAAGTCCAGGTTGATTACGGGAGTTTTAGGGCGGATGCCTTTCTCGCCAACCCGATGTAAATACGGACCTTCAAAGTGAATTCCTGCGACGCTTGCCCCGTTTTGGGGCTTGCCAACGCGGTTGGCGGTCCTGGTCAGGACGTCCAGCGCACTGTCGCCATCGCCGGTGGCGCTGAAAAGGGTCGGCAATACGAAGGTCACGCCTTCGCTCGCCACACCCTTCAGGAATCCGTCCAACTGGGCGTCAACATCCCCGCCTACGCCGTCTTCCCACATGGTATAGCCCTGGGTCCCGTGGATATGGGTGTCAAAAATACCAGGGATGACGCGCAAATCGCCAAAATCAAGCGCGTCTTCTATTTCACCCTTGCCAAACTGGACGATCTTTCCGTCCTCGACCCGCATCCAGCCATCCAGTAAGCCGTCTTCAGTATAGATTCGCCTGGATCGTATTCGCATCTACTTTTCTCCTTCAAAAAAGACGCCGCCATCCTTGCGCGCGCGTTCAAGCCATTTCATGGCGCGGCAGGTCATGTCCATCAGCCTGTCTCTTTTGGCAACATCTTTCGTCCGGTAGATTTCCGCGAATTCGCGCATTTCGTAAACCAAGACGTTATCCTCCGGTTGCTCGTTGAAAGTTTCTTCTCCGATTGGGCTGACGACTTTAACGGAAACGCAGCGGCTGGTTTCATTGGACACAAGGATATAGCCCTTCTCGCCCTGGATCTGCGCCATGTTCTCGCTGCGGCTGTCCTTCGCCCCAACAGCTTCCGCGATGAATTCCGGATACTTCAAAATCAAGACCCCGGAGGTATCGATGCCGTTTTCCGCGAGATTGGGGAAGTAGCGCGCCTCCGTGGGCTCGCCAAAAAGGTCCAGCATGAAACGCAGATTGTAATAGTTGATGTCCATTAAAGCTCCGCCCGCGAACGCCGGGCTGAAGACATTTGGGTTTTTCCCTTCCAGAAAGGCTTTGTGTCTGCTGGAATACTGCGAGAAATTGAGCTGCACCAATCGGATTGGACTGATTTTTGCGAGCTGGTCGCGTAAAAGTTGGAAGTTAGGCAGATGCGGCACGGTGATGGCTTCCACGAGAAACAAACCTTTCTCCCGCGCAAGATCGCGCAGCGTCTCAGCCTCTGAAAGCGTCGCGACAAAGGGTTTTTCGCAGATGACGCCCTTGCCGGCTTCCAGCGCGTCGAGCGACCACTGATAATGGAGGGAATTGGGAGAGGCGACATAGACGACATCCACCTCAGGATCATTCAGAAAAGCCTCGTGGTCTGTGTGCCATTTTGCCATGTTGTGTTTGGCGGCAAAGGCGCGCGCGGTTTCCTCCGAGCGGGAGTAGATGGTAGTGATGACTGTATTCTCTGTCTTGCTGACCGCGTCAAAAAATCTGTCAACGATGAACCCCGTCCCTACTGTTCCGATTTTTATCATTTCAACCTGCTTTCTCTTTCATTTCTTCAACTGCCCGGCGCTGCTCCGCCAGGGATTCTTTCATGCTCTTGATGACCATGCCCTTGTTGTAATATGCATCCAGGTAGCGAATGGACGCTTTCGCCTCCATCTCCCGCACCGCGGGCATCAGCTCTGGCAGCCGGCTGATGAGCACGTTGGGTACAACAAATATTTGAGTGGGTTTTTCAGGGTCATAGGTGACAAAGACAGAGCCGTTTGGGATATCCTGCGTGTCGGCATTCATTTTTTCCCAAAACTTGACATCCGGCAGCTTTTCAAGCCCGGGAGTGATCAAGTCAGCGGCGAATTCGTAGAGCCAGAAATTAGTGAACGTGCTGTCGCGCATGCGCATCACGCGTTCGGAATGCTTGATATTTGCTATCGCGACTTTTCCTTCTTTTGCCATGCGAGTGATGACGCGCTTATCCCAACCCTCTTCCATCCATCGGAAAAAGATCATCAACGCGACGGCGATAACCGCGAAAAGGATCAGGTAGGTCGTCTTAAACTCGGGGTAACGTTGGTACACAAAGATGTAGCCGCCGGCAAGCGCTAAGATGATAACGGTCATCAGAGCGAGCAGACTGTTGATGATTTTGGCAATTTTCAATTGCATAGCGGTTCTTCCTGTTTATTGTTCGTATATAAATAGTGGTCACCCCGAATTTTCGAAGTGACCACCGTTGTTTTCACTTTTAAATGGGCATTCGTTCGAATGCTGTCATAACAGTCTAAAGACCGGCTTTTCGCAGCAATTCGAGGAAGTCCTGAGGTTCATAGGTTGAGACGGTCTGAGTCATCAGCTTGCCGCCTCGCAATTCCGCGATCTTGCGATACACTTCGGCGTCTTCTTTTGTCGCGGCGATTGCCCTCTTTTCCACCATGACGTATTTCGTCCCGGCGATTGGCGCAGCGTTCCCCACATTGACCTCGCCGACTTCAAGCCCACTTTCAAGGATTTGGAGCGCATCTGTCGGAAACTTGGCAATTACAAAGAGCGTTACTTCCGGATTCTCCTGGACGTAATTTTTCAGATCCTCATGCGAGAATACCAAAACTTTGGCATCCCTCGCTGCGAGAGGAAGAGCCATCCGCTGGATACGGTCTTTTGCCACAGCGTCATTCACAATGGCGATGGCATCTGCGTTGATGAGGCGCATCCATGTAACAGCAACTTGCCCGTGAATAAGACGATTGTCAATGCGAAGGTGTTTAATCATTTTTTTCTCTTTCTTCTTAATTTCCCCTGAAGGGGTTTGGTGGCGGAAAGAAAAACTCCCCGCCACCAACTATTGTACTAAATTATTTAGCCCAGAATTCCGAGCGCGCCGAGGACGAAAGCGATCACAGCCACGATCAGGATAACCCGAACGGGAGTGACTTTCTTCTTGAGCAGCCAGTAGCAGAATGCCACCAGGAGGATCGGCAGCAGTTTCGGAAGGATGCCGTCGAGGGTATCCTGCAGAGCCACTGTCTTAACCACGGCTTCGCCGGTGTTAGGATCGGTCAGGGTCTTGGAGTATGTGTACTTCAGAGCCAGACCAATCATGCTCGGTACAAAACCGCCAACAACCGTTAAACCAAGGATCTGGGCTGCTTTACGCAGGGTATTGAAGTCGGTGTTGCCCTCGATATCTTCGAGGATGGCAACAGAGCGCTTGTAACCCCAGCGGAAGAGAGGCCATCTCGCGAGGAAGAGAGCCAGCAGCGGGAGAATGATCACGGGCAATGAGAGGAAGCTGCCTTCAGCAGCCAACCCAGCGGCGATGATGTAGGCAATCGGTTTCACCAAAACAGCCTGAATCGTGTCGCCAATGCCAGCCAGGGGACCCATCAGGGCGACCTTGATGCTGTCGGACATATCGGTTTCGTAGCTCTCCTCAAGAGCCACCGAAGCGCCCATGATCACAGCGGAGCCGCCGGGATGGCAGTTGTAGAACTGCATGTGGCGTTCAAGGTGCTCGCAAACCTCATCGTTATTGTCGTAGAGCTCCTTCAAGACAGGAACCATCGCGTACGCGAAGCCGGAAGCCTGCATACGTTCGTAGTTCCAGCACCACTGCAGTGCCCAGTTGTGTCGTGTTGAGGCTTTCTTTAAAGCCTGTTCAGAGAGTTTAGCATTTGTGCGTGCCATGTTATGCCTCCTGCTTTTTCATAAAGACGGTGAAGAGATAGCCGAGGGCAACACCGATGATCGCCAAACCAAGCGTGGGGACGCCCATGAAGGCATAGAGCGCATAGCCGAGCAGCATAAATGGCCAGAAGTTCTTGATGTCCATATATGAGAGCAGCAATGCAAAGCCGACTGCCGGGAGGGCTTTTCCAATTACAGCCAGACCATTTTTGATCCAGGCGTAATTGGCGATAAAGTCGGCGATCACCTGATACTTGTCAATCAACAGCATGCCGATGAACACAGGGATGAAGCGGCTCCAGAACCAACCCATGGTACCGAGCAGGTGCCAGCGTTCGAAGGCTTTGATATCTTTGTTGGCGAGGGCTTTGTCGCCGCCATGCTGGAAGACAGTCGTAACGCCGCGGCCGAGGATATCGAACCAGGACATAAGCAAAGCGATAATGCTGCCGATGACGATGCCTTGGGTCACGTCGCCACTCTGTTTCGCGACAACTACACCGAACATAGCGCCTACGTTATAGTCAGGCGTTGTCGCACCTCCATAGGTGTAGAAGCCGATATCAAAGAGGGCGCACATAGCGCCGACCTCAAGACCCAGCTTAACATCGCCAACCAAAATACCTGTAACAACACCGAAAATAAGCGGATTATAAATGCCGCCCATGGCTAATGACGCAAACACGATCATTAAACCTGTAAAGAGTGCAAGAAATAATGCTAAGAAAAATGTGCTCATTTAGGTCTTACTCCTTTCATTAATTTAGAGGTTTTCCTCCGGTTGAACTACATATGATAGATTCGATCAAAGTACTTCTTTTCCAATGCTTCGTTATATTCTGCACCTCCATCAATGTTTTGGGATTTAAAGAATGGCGGCGTGATGCCCTTGGCAAGGAGCATCTTCGCCGATTCGAGCACCACAGCTTGCAATACGACCGCGGTGACGATTGACGACATACCGCAGATAGCGGTATCGAGACCCTCAAGCTTGATGCTTGCGTCTCCATCCGGGACCTGATTATCAATAACCACATCTGCCACTTCAAACAAACGTTTGCCGGACTGATGCTTTGAACTGAGTTTGGAACTGGCGCCAACTGAGGTCAGGGCAACCACTTTCGCGCCTTTTTGTTTTGCCTGTAAGGCAATTTCGATTGGCAGAGGATTGCGACCTGAGTTGGAAATGATAAAGACCACATCTTCCTTCAGGATCTCAACTTTCTTCATGAGAAGTTCGCCGACACCCTGGATGGATTCATAATTTCCACCGGCTGGATCCCTGATAACTTTGGAAGGCACATATCCTCCGGCACGGTTGCAGAGCTCAATCGCCCCGGCATAAGAGTGCCCGGAGCCAAAAGCCTGGATGATGCCGCCTCGCTCAAACGTGTCTGCAATGCAGCGCGCTGCAGCCAGAATATTATCTTCCTGGGTTTCCTGAATCTTGCCGATGAGCTTATACGCCAATTCGAACACTTCGTTGTTCATTCATACACCTCTGTATTGGTTAGTTGTTAAAACATGTCTGACTGCCGTATTACAGTCATTATAATACAAAACCTCCCGCTACGATACAAGTGGTCTATTTTTGGTATCGTAAAAAAAGTCATTTTTCCGGGTATTGCGGAGAGTTTAGGGCAAGGTTAAGGTGCGAATCAGCCGAATCAGTTCGGTTAACTTTTCATTATCTATTATATCGAATTTTTCCTGTTCGTTGGGCGCATTTGGCAGCCCAAATGAAAGCTGGGCGTCCCTGACGGATGCGTCACTCACTTTGGTATGGCAGGTAAAATGCACCTGGCGGCAGCCGGTGCGCCGGATCAATTCTCCCACGTTTTCCCCGCGCACGCCGCCCCCCGCCAGAACCTCCACAGCCCCCACTTCCACGCAGCGGCGGATCATGTCTGCTCCTGCCGGCGCCGAAAGCTCCCTGCCGCTGGTCAGGATGCGCCTGAAGCCGATCTCAGCCAGCCGCGGAAGGACTTCCTCCGGCGGATTTTTCATGATGTCGAATGCGCGGTGAAAAACCATCTCTTTCCCGCCCGCAGCCTCCGCCCAAATTTTGCAGCGTTTCTCATCCAGCCGACCTTCCTCCGTCAGAAAGCCCACTGCAAAACTGTCGGCGCCTGCCTTCGCCAGTTCTTGGGTGTCCCGCAGCATGGTCTCAAACTCCAGCGCGGTATAACAAAAACCTCCCGCGCGCGGGCGTATCATGCAGACAACGGGAATGTTTACTCTGGCTTTGGTCTCGAGCACCGCGCCGACCGAAGGAGTCAATCCGCCCACGTACAGCGCCGCGTTCAGTTCGATCCGGTCCGCGCCGGCTTCAGCCGCCCGCACTGCGTCATCTACTGAACCGCAGCAGACTTCAACAACTATTTTTTCCATCCGAACCTCCTCTTAGATGAGCCCGAATTTTTCAAAGGTATGCCAGATACCGTCATCATCCGGGGCAGGCGCGTGATAGTCCGCCGCCTCCAGCACATCCGCGCCGCACTCCCCAATCGCCACGCCAACGCCTGCCGCCTGCAGCATGCTGATATCATTCTGCCCGTCGCCAATCGCCAATGCTTCATCTGCCGATAAACCGAAATAGTCGAGCATTGCCTTCATCCCCACGGCTTTTCCACCCTCGCGTGGGATAATATCGCAATTAAAGGGATTAAAACGCACGATGGTGCTTGTAGTGAGCCTTGGGAAAATCAACGTTTCCGTTTCAACGCCTACATACGCGGCGATCGAGAGCACATCACGGTTCTCTGCGCCTTGCGCAGAATCCCTTTCAGGAAATGGGATATGCAACATCTCATGAAAAGCGCGCACGTTTTCATCCATACCGGTCAGATAGAGCCGGTCGGTTTCGGATATGCAGCAAGCAAAATTCATTTCCCGGGAAAGTCTCAAAACGAGCGATACCTCCTGGGGGTCAAGGACGATTTTGTGGATAATGGTGTCATCCGGCAGGTAACAAATCTGCCCATTGACCGCCACATAGCCGTCCAGGGCAATGCCATGCAGCAGTTTTCCTTCTTCCAAGGTTCGGGTATGCCTTCCGGTCGCCGCAAAGACCCTAATTCCGTTTTGCCGTGCCTTATGGATTGCTTCCAGGGCACGCGGGATAATAAGGCGCGTTTTCGGGCTGGTAAGGGTATTATCCACATCACAAAACACTGCTTTTATCATTGTTTATCCTTAACCATGTTATCTTGTTTCCGTTATGTTATCATATCGAAGCATGACTTGGATAAAAAATGAATATGGAGAATGATGAAAGATGCTAATTAAAAACGGTCTTGTTTTCCGCGAAGATTTTTCCCTGCGTGAGGGGGATGTTTATACTGAGTTCGATCGAATCATTGAGCCGAAGCAACAGTTGGATGTTCTGGATGCCTCTGGCTGCATCGTTGCCCCTGGTTTCATCGATATCCATATCCACGGCGCCAATCGCTCGGACTTCTGTGAGAATTCCCTCGAGGCACACGCGAACATAGCCCGCTACCTTGCTTCTGTCGGCGTCACAAGCTATCTCGGCACCACCATGGCGATGAAAAAGCCCGCCCTGCTGGACATGGTCCGCACTGCCGGTAAATTCATGGACCATCCCACTCAGGACGGCGCCATCATGCGGGGAATCAACCTCGAAGGTCCCTTTGCCTCACTTGAGAAAAAAGGCGCGATGGACCCCAACAACCTGATCGACCCTGACTACGACTTCTTTATTCAGCTAAATGACGCCTGCGACGGTCGCATCCGCCTCAACGACGTCGCCCCCGAGCTTCCCGGCGCGCTCGATCTCATCGCCCGCACCAGCAAGATTTGCGTCGTCAGCCTCCACCACACTGCCGCTGATTACGAACTGGCAAAGAAAGCCTTCATGCTTGGCGCCAGCCACGTGACCCACCTTTACAATGCCATGTCCGGCTTCAGCCATCGGGCTCCCGGGCTGATCGGTGCCGCTGCTGACTTTGCCAGAAGTGTCGAGTTGATTTCGGACGGGCACCACGTCCATCCTGCCGCTGTGCGCATTGCTTTCAAAATCTTTGGCGACGACCGCGTCTGCCTTATCAGTGACGCAATGATGGCTTGCGGCATGCCGGATGGGGACTATGAACTCGGAGGGCAAAAAGTGAAGGTCACAGACGGTCTCGCCACCCTCGCCAGCGGCACGATTGCTGGCAGCGCCACCCCTCTGACCGAGAGTTTTCGCCGTGCCGTGGTCAAATTTGGCATCCCGGTCGAGTCAGCTCTGCGCGCCGCTACCGCAAACCCAGCCCGCGTTTTGAGCATGCAGGACGAAATCGGCAGCATCGCGGTCGGCAAACGCGCGGATCTGACCCTCTTCGACGCTGAGACGCTGGAAGTTCGCCACTGCGTTCTCGGCGGAAAACTGCTCTTCTGAGTTTCTCCGTCTCAACTTAGTGATGCCCTGCTGGCACTCGGCGGGGCATTTTTTATCAAAAAACAACCCCTTCCGTGATAAACTCACTGTTACGATGAACCCGAAATCGCTGATCCTGCTCGAATTCCCAAAAGTCCTGGCGCGGCTCAAGTCTTACGCGTCTTTCAGCGTATCAGCGGCTCTGGCGGAGGCGCTGCGCCCCACCAGCAGCCTCGAAAAAGCCCTCCATCGTCAGCGGGAGACCCGCGAAGCCCGCCTTCTGATTTCAATCAACGACAGTATTTCTTTTCAGGGCGCGGTCGGCCTGCAGCCCCTCACGGACCAAACCCAACACGGCATGACGCTTGAAGCCAGCGACCTCTTAGCGATACGCAACACGCTGATTCTCTCCCGTACTGCCCGCCGGGTTCTGCTCGACAACGCCGAAAACGTCCCCATGCTGGCAGCGCAGGCGGAAAACCTCTCCGATGGCGGGGGCTTGATCGACCTGATCAACCGCACCATCAGCGATCGCGGCGAGGTGCTTGATAGCGCTTCGCCAGAACTCGCGCATATCCGCTCCGAAATCAAGGTCATCCATGCCCGCCTGATAGACCGCCTCAACCGCTACCTCAGCGACCCATCCAGCGCCCGCATGCTCCAGGAAACGCTCATCACCCAGCGCTCAGGGCGCTACGTTTTGCCGCTGCGCGCTGAACATAAAGGGCAGATTAAAGCCATCATCCACGACCAAAGCGCCTCCGGCGCCACCCTTTTCATCGAACCGATAGCGATCGTTGAGCTGAACAACAAATTCCGTGAGCTCGAACTGGCAGAACGCGATGAGGTGCTGCGTGTTCTGCGCTTGCTCAGCCAGCAAATTGCTCTGCAGGCGGAGAGCCTGAACCTGACCACCAAAGCGATGGCTGACATCGACCTGGCGCTGATGAAAGCCCGCTATGCTGAAGACCTCAACGCGAATGAGCCGGAGCTTCTGCCCTTCCCAGCCCAGCCCTCCGAGACCCACCCCGGCAGCGTCATTCAACTGCG
>ENA-UPSM01003319-UPSM01003319.1-activated-sludge-metagenome-genome-assembly--contig:-NODE-3319-length-18224-cov-9.889427_pt1 | contig 18224 bp, 15 predicted proteins | sample MGYA00238181_ERZ773283 | MGnify/ENA primary metagenome ERZ773283 (study PRJEB29023, sample SAMN05720199) | activated sludge metagenome | isolation source: Anaerobic digester | place: Japan...
CTGCGGGAGGCGGCCTGGTTTCGATACGCGCTGCGCGCTACTCAACCAGCGAGAGCGACCTGTGGGAGGGGGGGCTGGTTTCGATACGCGCTGCGCGCTACTCAACCAGCGGACTCACGCAACCCAACCATCAGCGACGCGTCGGCGGCGGGGACGCCGACGCCATTAAACAGAGAGGGGCGGCGCCCATTGGGGGGAACGGGCGCCGCCACAGCAGTGCCGGATTGGGGGGAATCACTGGCACCACTTGCCGCACTTGCGTGCGACCGCCCCAGTGTATCGCAGTGCGTCTCAAACTCAATGGGAAGTTGCCGCGCGGCACTAGGATCGGACAGTTACCTGTTCAACAGTTCGCGGCATCCTGGCAGCCCCGCGAGATCGACGAGGATCTGCATGTCTACCAATTCGATTGACAGCCTGCTCCATGAGGACCGCCACTTTCCGCCGAGCGCCGATTTCGCGGCCAACTCGGTGGCCAGCGCGAGCCTCTACACGGATGCCAAGGCCGACCGCCTCGCCTTCTGGGCCGACCGCGCCCGGGAGTACGTGCACTGGCACAAGCCCTTCACCGAGGTGCTCGACTGGAGCAACGCACCCTTCGCGAAGTGGTTCGCCGACGGCGAGCTCAACGTCGCCTACAACTGCCTCGACCGGCACGTGGAGGCCGGCATCGGCGACCGGGTCGCCATCCACTGGGAGGGCGAGAACGGCGACGCCGTCAGCCTCACCTACGCGCAGCTGACCGCCGAGGTCAAGCGCGCCGCCAATGCGATCGCGTCGCTCGGCATCGGCAAGGGCGACCGGGTCGCGATCTACATGCCGGTTGTGCCGGAGGCGGTCATCGCCATGCTCGCCGTCGCCCGGCTCGGCGCGGTGCACTCGGTGGTGTTCGGCGGCTTCAGCGCCGAGAGCCTGCGCAGCCGCATCGACGACGCCGAAGCCAAGCTGGTCATCACCGCCGACGGCGGCTGGCGCAAGGGCAAGGTCTTCCCCCTGAAACCCGCCGTGGATGCCGCACTCGCCAACGGCACGAGCACCGTGTCGAGCGTGCTGGTCGTCAAGCGTGGCGACAACGACGTCGAGTGGGTGGACGGCCGGGACCTGTGGTGGCACGACGCCGTCGAGGCGGCCGAGCCTGAGCACGTGGCTCAGGCGTTCGAGGCCGAGAACCCGCTGTTCATCCTCTACACCTCGGGCACGACGGGTAAGCCGAAGGGCATCCTGCACACGTCGGGCGGCTACCTCACGCAGGTGGCGTTCACCCACAAGAACGTGTTCGACCTGCACCCGGAGACCGACGTCTTCTGGTGCACCGCCGACGTCGGCTGGATCACCGGGCACAGCTACGTGGTCTACGGCCCGTTGGCGAATGGCGCCACGCAGCTGCTCTATGAGGGAACGCCTGACACGCCGCATCCGGGCCGCTGGTGGGAGCTCATCGAGAAGTACAAGGTCTCGATCTTCTACACGGCGCCGACGGCGATCCGCTCGTTCATGAAGCTGGGGCGGCAGATTCCGCAGGGCTTCGACCTGTCAAGCCTGCGGTTGCTCGGCTCGGTCGGCGAGCCGATCAACCCGGAGGCCTGGATCTGGTACCGCGAGGTCATCGGCGCCAATGTCGCACCGATCGTCGACACCTGGTGGCAGACGGAGACCGGAGCCATCATGATCTCCGCGCTGCCAGGGCTCACCACGCTCAAGCCGGGTGCTGCGCAGACGCCGATTCCGGGCATCCGCATCGACATCCTCGGTGAGGATGGCACGCGCGTCGATCCGCCGCAGGGCGGCCTGCTCGTGGTCAGCGAGCCGTGGCCGTCGATGCTGCGCGGCATCTGGGGCGACCCCGATCGCTACGTCGACACCTACTGGTCGAAGTTCTCCAAGCCCGAGGAGGGCGTCTACAAGTACTTCGCCGGCGACGGCGCGCACGTCGACACCGACGGCGACATCGTGCTGCTCGGCCGGGTCGATGACGTCATGAACGTGTCGGGGCATCGACTGTCGACGCAGGAGATCGAGTCGGCGCTCGTGTCGCACCATATGGTCGCCGAGGCCGCGGTCGTCGGAGCCGCCGACGAGCAGACCGGTCAGGCCGTGGTTGCCTTCGTGATTCTGAAGGCCAACCAGACGGATGCCCACACCGCCGACGAGGCATCGACACTGCTGCGCTCCCACGTCGCATCGGCGATCGGCGCGATCGCGAGGCCCCGCCAGATCTTCATCGTGGCCGAGTTGCCGAAGACCCGCTCGGGCAAGATCATGCGTCGCCTGCTTCAGGATGTCGCTGAGGGCCGCCCCATCGGCGACACCACGACCCTGGCCGACGCGAGCGTGATGCAGATCATCGGCGACAAGCTCAAGTAGCCCACCGCCGAAGTTCGCCGAGCGCGAGTGAGGGCGACGGGTATCGGATTTCTCGCGAGTTTCGGTGAGTTCGATGACCCGCATGGGTCGTCGAACTCACCGATGTCTGAGCTGAAATCCGATGCCCGTCGACCGAACGCAACTCAGGCGAACTCGAAGACGAACTCCACCTCGACCGGCGCATCCAGCGGTAGCACGGCAACGCCCACCGCGCTGCGCGCGTGCTGGCCCGACTCACCGAAGATCTCCGCAAGCAGCTCCGACGCGCCGTTGATGACACCCGGCTGGCCGGTGAACGAGGGGTCGGATGCGACGAATCCGACGACCTTGACGACGCGCGTGATCCTGTCCAGCGACCCGATGGCGCTGCGGGCGGCGGCCAGGCCGTTGAGCACGCAGGTGCGGGCGAGCTGCTTCGCGGCATCCGCGTCGACCTCGACACCGACCTTGCCCGTCATGGGCAGCGCGCCATCCACCATCGGCAACTGGCCCGACGTGTAGACGAGGTTTCCGCTGGCGACGGCGGGGATGTAGGCCGCGACCGGCTTGGACGTGGTGGGCACGGTGAGGCCGAGTTCGGCGAGGCGGTCATCTAGTTTCGACATGTCAGGCATCCTTCTTCTCGCGCTTGAGGTAGGCCACGAGACCACCCTCGGGACCGGTGACAACCTGCACCAGTTCCCACCCCTCGGACCCCCAGTTGTTGAGGATCGCTGAGGTGTTGTGGATGATCAGCGGCGTGGTGAGGTACTCCCACTGGGTCATTGGCGGCATCCGTTCAGGTTCTGACGGGGTGGTGTCCCGTACGATTGATTCTATGTCTGCCCAAAATTCTCCGCGTCGGGGCGTGTTCGCCGGTATCGCCGGCATCCTCGGATTCAGCGTCCTCAGCGGCCTCCTCGTGACAGTCATGGTCGCCCCCGCTCTCGCCGTGACAGGCATTACCGCCTCGAGCACCATCGGCATCTTCGACAGCCTCCCCGAGTACATCCAGATCGGCCAGCAGCCGGAGCGCAACACGATCTACGCGACCTACACGGGCTCCGGCAACACCGGCGGCTACTACCCGATCGCCACGATCTACGACCAGAACCGGCAGGAGGTGCGCTACGACCAGATCTCGCCGTACGCCCTGGATGCTGCCGTCGACGGCGAGGACAGGCGCTTCTTCGACCACGGTGGCGTCGATGTCCCGTCGGTGATCCGTGCCGCGCTGGGCAACGCAACCGGCACCTCCTCCAGCGGTGCCTCGACCCTGTCGATGCAGCTGGTCAAGAACATCTACGTGCAGCAGGCGCTTCAGGAACCCACTGAGGAGCTGCGTCAGAAGGCGTACGACGCTGCTACGTCGCCGTCCTTCGACCGCAAGCTCAAGGAGATGAAGCTGGCAATCGGTCTGGAGAAGACCTACACGAAGAAGGAGATCCTGGCCGCCTACCTCAATATCGCCTTCTTCGGCGACAACACCTACGGCATCCAGGCGGCCGCACAGCGCTACTACAGCGTCGACGCGAAGGATCTGACCCTCCCCCAGGCCGCCAGCCTCATCGCGATCGTGCAGTTCCCGAACCAGCGCGGCCTGTTCGACCCGGAGAACTACTCGGCCAACAAGGACCGCCGCGACGTCATCCTGTACGCGATGTTCGACTCGGGCGACATCACGCAGAAGGAGTACGACGAGGCGGTGGCCACTCCGGTCGACGACACGACCCTGAAGCCCCAGGAACCGCAGAATGGATGCATCGGCGCTTACGCCTATGCGAAGTGGTTCTGCGACTTCGTGGTCAAGAACGTCAAGAACTACGAGTTCCTCGGCGCCAACGAGCAGGAGCGTCTGGATAACTGGAAGCGTGGTGGCTACTCGCTCTACACGACCCTCGACCTGGACGTGCAGATCAACGCACAGGACCAGACGTGGGCGTACGCGCCCAACACCGAGACGGCGCTCGAGCTCGGAAGCTCTACGGTGACCGTGCAGCCGGGGACCGGTCGCGTGCTCATCATGACCGAGAACAAGGTGTTCGATGACACCCTCGAGGGCGGCGGCGCTGGCACGTCCGCGGTCAACTACAACACGAGCTTCGACTACGGCGGCTCGAGCGGCATCCAACCGGGATCGACCTACAAGGTCTTCACCCTGCTCGACTGGCTCAAGAGCGGCAAGGGCCTCTATGAGAAGGTCAACGGCGATGCGCGCACCGAGGAGCAATCCAAGTTCAAGGACAGCTGCGCCGACGGCGGCGGTTGGGGTGGTCCGTACCAGTTCAAGAACGACAGCGGCGAGAGCGGCCCGTTCACTGTGTATGGGGCGACCACGGGATCGGTGAACGGCGCGTTCATCTCAATGGCGCTGCAGCTGGACCTGTGCGACATTCGCCACGTTGCGGAGTCGCTCGGTGTTGAGCGAGCCGACGGCACCCACCTGCAGACGAACCCGTCCTCCGTGCTCGGCACGAACGAAGTCACCCCGCTCAGCATGGCCGCGGCCTATGCAGGCATCGCGGCGGGCGGTCTCTACTGCAAGCCGATCATCGTCGACCGGGTCGTCGACCCGACCGGTAGAGAGCTGCCCGGCCAGACCAAGGACTGCCGCCAAGCAATAGACCCTGAGGTCGCGGCCACTGCGGCATACGCCATGGCGGGCGTGATGTCGGGTGGAACGGGAACGTCATCCAACCCCGAGGACGGCGTGCCGATCATCGGCAAGACCGGAACGACGGACTCGTCAGTGCAGACTTGGGTTATCACTGCGACCACCAGCGCTGCCACGGCCGTCTGGGTGGGTAACAGTATCGGGAAGTTCCCCATTCGAAGCTACGAAACTGCCGGAGTCAGCGGCGGTCTTCTCAGGCATGTCATTATGCGCTCGACTGTGGCGACGATCAACGCGAAGTACGGTGGTCTCGCCTTCCCCGATCCATCGCCGGCCCTATTGTCAGGTTCGGGACTCGAGGTTCCCGACGTTCGTGGTCTAACCCCAGAGGCAGCCAAAGCGCTTCTCGTTGGCCTCGGCTTCGGCTATGAGGACGGGGGTCAGATTGACTCCGAGATTCCCGCAGGGAAAATTGCCGCAACCGATCCCCCCGCCGGAACACAATCGGCTAAGGCGAGCGTGATCAAGGTCTACATCAGCAAGGGCAACAAGGTTGCGTTCCCCGATGTGGTCGGGGATGGCAAGACCAACACCTTCGGGGATGCGCAAGGCACTCTCACCGGCCAGGGTTACAACCAGGTCACCGAGACGTGTCTCGCCCTCCCGGTCGGCACCGCACCCGACGATCCGAGGATCGACAAGGTATCGGCATCCGACCCGGCACCCGGTGCCTACGTGCTGCCCAACACCAAGGTCAAACTCACGGTGACGAAGCTCGCGTGCCCGTAAGTTCGTCAAGGACCGCTGCTACCGCGCTCGGCGCGGTAGCAGCGGTCGGCGCGGCCGCATTCGTGTGGGGTGCCGTGGTGGAGCGCAACCGCTTCACCATCCGTCACGAGGTGTTGCCGGTGCTCGACCCGGGTGCTCGCCCGATCACGGTGCTCCACCTCGCCGATATCCATTTGGCGCCCTGGCAGCATCGCAAGCAGGAGTGGCTTCGGTCGTTGGCGCTCGTCGAGCCCGATCTCATCGTCAATACCGGCGACAATCTGGGCCACCCCGACGCGCTCGAAGCACTCGAGTTCGCGCTGGAGCCCTTGAGCGGAGTGCCGGGCGTCTACGTCAACGGGTCAAACGACTACTTCGGCCCGGAATTCAAGAACCCGTTCCGGTACTTCACGGGGCCCTCGGGCCGCGCCGAGCGTGCCACGACGCTGGATACCCCGGCGCTGGAGCGCTACTTCGAGAACACCCTCGGCTGGCTCTCGCTCAACAATGCGGCGCGAGCTCTCGAGCTGAAGGGATCGCGACTCGAGTTCTTCGGCGTGAACGATGCGCACCGCGGCTGGGATCGACTCGACCGGCTCCCCGGCCTCGTCGAGGAGATGCGCGAGAACGTCGGCTGGCAGGATGACCGCACCGGCAGCGAGCCCGTCGCGATCGGTGTGACGCACGCCCCGTACCGCCGGGTGCTCGACGCTTTCGTCACCAACGGTGCCGAAGTGATCTTCGCGGGGCACACGCACGGCGGCCAGGTACGCGTTCCAGGGCTGCCCGCCCTCGTCACCAACTGCGACATCCCGCGCGAGCAGGCGCAAGGCCTCAGCGTCTGGCACCACGCCCGGCGAGCCGCCCTGCTCAACGTGAGCGCGGGCATCGGAACGTCGATCTATGCACCGGTGAGGTTCGCCTGCCCACCCGAAGCTGTCGTTGTGACTCTCACCCCCGGAGATATCGGCTATTCTTGATGAGGTTCGAGTGCGGTGACAACCGTGAACGAATGATCGGGGTGTGGCGCAGCTTGGTAGCGCGCTTCGTTCGGGACGAAGAGGTCGTGGGTTCAAATCCCGCTACCCCGACAGAAGTGCAGAAGGCCGGGATCACCGTGAGGTGGTCCCGGCCTTCTGTCGTTGCGTCGGCAGCTCCGGATCAGGCGAAGTCCGCGTCGGGAGCGCTGCCGTAGCTGAACTCCGCCTTGGGGCGGTAGCCGTTGTTGAGCACCCCGTTGCTCTCCTCGAGGTAGCAGGCGCCGCAGAGCGACTCGTACGTCACATCCACCCCATCGATCGCCACCTGGTCGCCGTCGAAGATGTACCGATCGCCGACCTTGCGCGCGTTGAACACGGCCTTGCGGCCACACCGGCAGATCGTCTTGAGTTCCTCGAGCGAGTGGGCGATCTCGAGAAGGCGTCGGCTGCCGGGGAAGGCGACGGTCTGGAAGTCGGTGCGGATGCCGTAGGCCAGAACCGGCACGCCCTCGAGTATCGCAATGCGCAGCAGGTCATCGACCTGCCCTTCGCTGAGGAACTGCGCCTCGTCGACGAGGAGGCAACTGACCGTGAGTCCGGTCTGCTCCAGAACTCGCGCGCTCTCGGCGAGGAACTTCTCGTAGATGTCCTCGGCGGGACCGACTGTGAAGTCGACGGGACGCGTGACCCCGAGCCGTGAGACGATCGCTGAGTCGCCCTTGGTGTCGACCTGCGGCTTGGCCAGAAGCACCTGCTGGTCGCGTTCCTCGTAGTTGTAGGCGGCCTGCAGCAGCGCCGTGCTCTTGCCACTGTTCATCGCCCCGTACCGGAAGTACAGCTTGCTCAACTCAGATACCCGTCCTCAGCGGCCCGGCGGATGAGCTCGGCTTTCTTGCTCGCGGGCCGATTCACTTTCGCATACTTTTCGCGTACGCGTCGAAGATAGGTCTTCGCAGTCTCGTATTGCACGCCCATCTGCTCGGCAACCTGGTTGGTGCTGAGACCTGATGCGTACAGACTGAGCGCCTCCGTCTCGCCCGCGCTCAACTTGGGTCGGGATTGGGCGACCGCCCCCGCGGGAAGCGGGCGCCAATCCCGCAGCAGTGAGTGACGGGGGTCGATGCCCATGACCTTGCGCGCAGCATCCATCACATCGCGCATCGGCAGCGTCTTCGAGAGGAAGTCGGCAACGCCTGCCTTCATCGCGCGTTCACGCACCTCGGGTGAGTCGAGACTGGAGAGCACGATGACCTTCGCCCCTGCGGCGCGGCACGTGCGCACGCGCGCTTCGATAGACACCGGCTCCTTCAGCTGGAAGTCGAGGAATACGAGGTCGGTAGGAAAGTTGTCGCTGTGCACCAGCTGAAGCCAGGTGCTCGCACTGAGCACGAGGTCGAAGTCGGGCGCGTTCGCGCCGATCCAGCTGGAGAGGCTATCGAGCAGAACTTCGTGGTCATCGAGGATCGCCAAGCGCACGCGCGGAGCCGACCTGTCCTCCGATGAATCCAGACTCATTGGTGCCGCCCCCTCAGCGCAAGGGCCACAAAACGTGTGGGCCTCATTTCCCCGACTTCGATTATGTCACCCGAACCCCGTTCGGCTGTACCCCACGCAAGGGTGACACGATTCGGCTCAGAACAGAGTCGGCTGGCGTGCGGGTAGTTCCGCGGCAAGCAGGCCGCCACCAGTCACCGCCGCGCGCAGCTCTGCCGAGGGTCGCGTGCCAAGCCCGCGGGAGCGCAACAGGGGTCGCATCCGGGCCGCGAGCCACTCCCGATAGGCCTTGGGGGCGTATGAACCGCCCCGATACAGGTCACGGTAGCGCTGCACCAGTTCGGGATGCTCGCGCTCGAGCCAAGCGAAGTACCACTCGCGGGCTCCCGGACGCAGATGCAGAGCGGTGTAGGTCAGGGAGCTTGCCCCGGCCTCACTCGCCTGGGTGATCGCGCGCTCGAGGTGTTCGACGCTGTCGGTCAGATACGGCAACACCGGCATGAGGAAGACGGAGCAGTGCAGCCCATGCTCCCGTGCCGCGCGCACCGTATCGAGTCGCGCTCTGGTGCTCGGGGTGCCCGGCTCGATCGACTGCTGAAGTTCGTCGTCATAGACCGCGACCGACATGGCGAGATGCACGGGCACCACGCCGGCGGCTTCGACGATCAGCGGCAGGTCGCGTCGCAGCAGCGTGCCCTTGGTCAGGATGCTCAGCGGTGTGCCGCTCTCGGCGAGCGCGGCGATGATGCCGGGCATGAGGCGGTACCGGCCCTCGGCGCGCTGATAGGGATCGGTATTGGTGCCCAGCGCAACGGCCTCGTGCCTCCAGCTCGGCCTCGCCAGTTCCTTGGCCAGCACCTCGGCGACGTTGACCTTGACGATCACCTCGCTGTCGAAGTCCTTGCCCGCGTCGAGATCGAGGTAGGTGTGGGTGTTGCGGGCGAAGCAATTGTGACTAATCACGCCATTGGCGATGAAGTCGGCGGTGCCGGTCGTGATGTCGAACATGTCCTCGTCGAAGCCAGTTTCCTCGATGGAGACGACGCGGAGCCGAGCGTTGGATTTGACAGCACTGCCGACCACCGAGAGTTTTCTGGTGATCGCAGGCTCGACAAGACGAAAGAACTTCTGCCGGGCGGGGAGCCCGCCGAGGACCCGAACGGAACTAACCCCGATTGCGTTCGGCCCATCGGTCGCGTGTGCGATGCCCATCACGTCGAGCGCTTCACGCGTGGTCTCGAGCAAGATCGCATCCGAGTTCGAGATCCTTAGGATCCCCCGCGAGTGGCTCCCTTCAGCGTCGAAAATGCCCGAGAGAAACCCGCGGTGCCACGCCCTGCTTGGAGCGCCGGGGAGCTCGATAAGGGCGGTTATCCTGTCGTAGGACGCCTTCGATGCCGCGCGAATCCCGTCCATGCTTCGCCGAGTAGCGGAGGCGCCGGAGAACTCGAAGAGTCCGGTTGTCACTCCCTCGATCTCCAGGAACGTGCGTGTGCGCATCAATGCTTCGCTGTCGGCGAGCGCAAGCCGGAATTGAGTGATGCGGCCTGTGCGTCCGGATCTGCGAACGTAGTCGTGCGTCGCCAGATGGCCGTCGCCGCGGATCATCCCGGCGAGATACCCCCGGCGAAATTCCTCGTAGTGCAGGCCAGCGTTTTCCCGCTCATCCAAACCGCTGGTCCCGAACCCCACGAGCGAGTTATTGAGGGTGAGATGCGGACGCTGCCCCGCGTCGCCGGCTGAGACGTGTTTCCACCCTCGCTCGGTCAGGAACCGGTGCTCCCCGCTAGCCACGAGTGTCGTACCGTCCTCCAGCACGATCCGAAACGCCGGCTTCCTCGTGCTCCAGTGAGCGAGAACGTCCGTCGCAATGTATCGACGGTAGCGACCACGTTGCTCGGTGCCCACAACGCGGTCGCCAACCCGCACCGCCCACAGGGGTTTCTGGCGCCCGTCCGCCATAAGCACTTGCGTCTCACCGCTCAGACAATAGACACAAGCATGGCTGCACCCGCGGTACGGGTTGATGGTCCAGCCGAACGGCATCGCGCTCTCGCCGGGCACGCGGTTGAGTGCGCTCTTGGCGAGCACCTCGTGAAAGCGCACGCCGGCGAACTCGGGAGTCGTCACGGACCGCACCAGGTTCGACAGACGCGCCAGACCCGGGAGCGCATCAGTGCGCTCGGAGTCGAGCTGCTGACCGTTCCACCTCATCCAGACAGTCGAACATGTGTTCGAATGTCTGTCAACCGCTAGGGGTGGATGCCGAGCACCTTCGCCGTGCTCGCGAGCGTCTTCTCGGCCAGCTTCGGGTCGTCGGAGAGGTGCTTGCCGTAGCTGGGGATCATGCCCACCAGCGCCGGGCGCCAGGCTTCGATCCTGTCGGGGAAGCACTTCTCCACCAGGCTCACCATGATCGGCACCGCGGTGGATGCGCCGGGTGATGCTCCGAGCAGGCCCGCGATGCTGCCGTCGGCGGCGGCCACGACCTCGGTGCCGAACTGCAGCACACCGAGCTTCTTCTTGTCCTTCTTGATCACCTGCACGCGCTGGCCGGCAGTGATGCGGTACCAGTCCTCGGGCTTGGCGTTGGGCACGAACTGCTGCAGTTCGGCGAACTTCGTGGACTGGCGGGCGGCCAGCTGTCCGATGAGGTACTTGACGAGGCCCAGATTCGACAGGCCGGCCGCAACCATGGGCACGATGTTGTGCCAGCGGATCGAGGCGAACAGATCGAGGACCGAGCCGGTCTTGAGGAACTTGGGGCTGAAGCCCGCATACGGCCCGAACATCAGGCTGCCCGTGCCATCGACGACGCGCAGGTCGAGGTGCGGCACCGACATCGGGGGTGAACCCACGGCGGCCTTGCCGTAGACCTTGGTGCGGTGCTGGGCGACGAGGTCGGGGTTGTCGGTGCGCAGGAATTCGCCGCTCACCGGGAACCCGCCATATCCGCGAATCTCCTTGATACCCGACTTCTGCAGCAGGCCGAGCGCGTACCCACCGGCACCGACGAACACGAACCGCGCGGTGACCGGGGCAAGCGGCGTTCCGCCGAGATCGCTACGCAGGCTCAACTTCCACAGGCCGTCGCGCTGCCGGCTGAGGTTGGTCACCTTGACCTCTGTGGTGAAACCCGCGCCGCCCGCGATGAGACTCGAGGTGAGGTGATGGGTGAGCGCGCCGAAATCCACGTCGGTGCCCGAGGCGATGCGCGTCGCAGCGATCGGCTGCGACTTCTTGCGCCCGGGGATCATGAGCGGGGTCCAGGAACGGATGGTGCGGGCATCCGTCGAGAATTCCATGCCGGCGAACAGCGGGTGGTCCTTGAGCGCCTCGTACCGCTTGCGCAGGTACTCGACGTTGGCCTCGCCCCACACGAAGCTCATGTGCGGCGTCGAGTTGATGAACTGAGACGGCTCGGGCAGCTGGCCGGAACCGACGAGGTGCGACCAGAACTGGCGGGACACCTGGAACTGCTCGTTGACCTTCACCGCGCTCGAGATGTCGATCGTGCCGTCGGCTCGCTCGGGCGTGTAGTTGAGCTCACACAGGGCCGAATGGCCGGTGCCGGCGTTGTTCCACGGGTTCGAACTCTCGAGGGCGACATCGCCGAGACGCTCGTAGATCTGAATGTCCCAGCTCGGCTCCAGCTGCTTGAGCAGCATTCCGAGGGTTGCACTCATGATGCCTCCGCCGATGAGGGCGACATCCACGGGTTTACTCACCACTACAGTTTAGTGCTGGTTTACAGACCCAGTTTCGTCAGCTCGGCATCCATGCGGGTGGCCATAGCGGCGTAACCGGCATCGTTGGGGTGCAGACCGTCGGAGGCCATCCACTCGGGGTGCCCCTCGATCCAGTGGGATGCTCCGGGGATGTAGTCGGCGCCGATCGCGGCGGCGGCATCCCGCACCCACCCGATGATGACCTCCACCGATTCGGGGCGCCGGTCGGTGTACCAGAACGGTTCGACGACGATGAAACGGGCATCCGGAAGCGCCGTCGCCAGCCGGGTGAAGTCCTCGGTGATGCGCAAGCGGATCTGGTTGGCGGCTCGGTCGTAGCTGAAGTTGTCGTTCAGACCCATGGTGATGAATACGATGCCGGGGTCGTTGGCGATGACGAGCGCCGGGAGATCGCCCTCACCGTCAGTCGCACGGTTGTTGACGAATCCGAGGCCATTGACGCTCGGGTTGAACTCCTGCCAGCCGCGCTCCGCGCAGATGATCGACGACCAGCGCAGTGACGGGTCGCTCGCGCCGGTGCCGAGCGTGTACGAATCACCGTAGAAGGCGACGCGCGGCGCGTCCTCGTCGCCAGCCGGCGGTGTCACCGCAGTGCACCCGGCGAGCACGAGTACCAGCCCGAGGCCGAGCAGAAAGAGAGAGCGCATACCCGGTGTTCGGCGCCCGTCACCGTTCGGCTCGGTCTAGGCCGTCGCCGCGGCGAGGTCGGCAGCCACCAGCTCCGCGATCTGCACGGCGTTGAGGGCTGCGCCCTTGCGCAGGTTGTCGTTGCTGATGAACAGCGCAAGCCCGCGGCCCTCAGGCACGCCCTCATCCTGACGGATGCGACCCACGTAGCTCGGGTCATTGCCGGCGGCCTCCAGCGGGGTCGGGATGTCGCTGAGCACAACCCCGGCCGCGCCATCCAGCAGCTCGCGCGCACGCTCCGGGCTCACCGGCCTCGCAAACTCGGCGTTGATGCTCAGGGAGTGCCCGGTGAACACGGGAACACGCACACAGGTGCCGCTGACCAGCAGGTCGGGCAGCTCGAGGATCTTGCGGCTCTCGTTGCGCAGCTTCTTCTCCTCGTCGGTCTCTCCCAGACCGTCGTCGACGAGGTTGCCCGCGAACGGCACCACGTTGAAGGCGATGTTCTTCGGGAACTTCGACGGGGTCGGCATGATGACGGCCGAGCCGTCGTGCACGAGCTCGATCGCGTCCTGCGCGACGGCGGCCTTGGCCTGCTCGAGCAGCTCCTCGCCGCCCGCGAGACCTGCGCCGGAGACCGCCTGGTAGGTGCTGACGATCAGACGCTGGAGTCCCGCCTCGGCGTCGAGGACCTTGAGCACGGGCATCGCGGCCATCGTCGTGCAGTTGGGGTTGGCGATGATGCCCTTGCGGGCATCCTTGATCGCGTGGGGGTTGACCTCACTGACGACCAGAGGAACATCCGGGTCCATGCGCCACCCGGACGAGTTGTCGATGACGAGCACGCCCGCCTCGGCGAACCGCGGTGCCTGCGCCTTGCTGGTGGTGGCTCCCGCGGAGAAGATCGCGATGTCGAGGCCGGTCGGGTCTGCGGTCGCCGCATCCTCGACGAGGATCTCCTCACCCTTGAAGGGCAGGGTCGTGCCGGCGCTGCGCTCTGACGCGAAGAATCGGATCTCCTCGACCGGGAAGTCCCGCTCCTCCAGGAGACGACGCACGACGGCGCCCACTTGACCGGTGGCGCCCACGACGCCGATTCTCACACCGTTACTCATGGGAACAATTGTGGCATGCTCACGGCGCAGGCTCGGCGGAGTGAGCCGTCAGCGGCCGTCGAGATGCTGCCACACCGCGGTTTCGATACGCGGCTTCGCCGCTACTCAACCGGCGAAGGCGTCAGCGCCCGGTGCCGCCGTGCACGACCGCCTCGGTCTCACCATCGAGGCCGAACGCGGTGTGCACGACCCGCATCGCCTCGTTGAGCATGTCGGCGCGCGTCACAACCGAGATGCGGATCTCGCTCGTCGAGATCATCTCGATGTTGATGCCCGCGTCGGAGAGTGCGCGGAACAGTTGCGCCGAAACACCGGCACTCGTGCGCATCCCGGCGCCCACCACGGCGAGCTTGCCGATCTGGTCGTCGTACTGCAGCGACTGGAACCCGGCCGACTCCTGACCCGCCCGCAGCGCGGTGAGCACCTTCTCCCCCTCGACCTTCGGCAGCGTGAACGAGATGTCGGTGAGCCCGGTGGATGCGGCAGACACGTTCTGCACGATCATGTCGATGTTGGCCCCGGTCGAGGCCACGACCGTGAAGATCTCCGCCGCCTTGCCTGGCACGTCGGGAACACCCACGACGGTGATCTTCGCTTCGTTCAGGTCGCCCGCAACGCCCGTGATGATCGGTTCTTCCACGGCTACTCCTTCGTCAGTGTCGTACGAGTCAACGACCCAGGTGCCTTCGTTGTTGTTGAAGGATGACCGCACGTGCAGCGTCACCCCGTGCCGGCGGGCGTACTCGACCGCGCGGATGTACAGCACCTTCGCACCCGCCGCCGCGAGCTCCAGCATCTCCTCGCTGGTGACGCGATCGATCTTGTGTGCGCGGGGAACCACGCGCGGGTCAGCAGTGAAGATGCCGTCGACGTCGGTGTAGATCTCGCAGACATCAGCACCGAGGGCGGCAGCCAGGGCGACGGCGGTCGTGTCCGATCCGCCGCGGCCGAGAGTCGTGATGTCCTTGGTGTCGCGGTTGAACCCCTGGAACCCTGCGACGATGACGATCGCGCCCTCATCGAGAGCCTCGCGCAGGCGAGTCGGGGTGACATCGACGATGCGGGCGGAGCCGTGCCGGGCATCCGTGATCATGCCGGCCTGGCTGCCGGTGTACGAGCGGGCATCGACGCCCATGCTCTTGATCGCCATGGCCAGCAGAGCCATCGAGATGCGCTCGCCGGTGGTGAGCAGCATGTCCATCTCGCGGGGGTCGGGCATCGGGGTCACCTCGTGGGCGAGGTCGATGAGTTCATCGGTCGTGTCGCCCATCGCACTGACCGCAACGACGACGTCGTTTCCGGCCTTGCGCGTCTCGACGATGCGCTTGGCGACACGCTTGATGCTCTCGGCGTCGGCGACCGACGAACCGCCGAACTTCTGGACGATCAAGCTCACGTGTGGCTCCTGGAACTGGGGAATTCGGGCTTGGCCCGACCACCAATTCTAGGTGCTCGCTGGCGCTACCCTGTTGTGCATGACGCTCGAGGCATGGACGGACTTCAACGTCGCCGTGGCCGGTGCCACCGCGGCCCTTGCGGGACTGCTCATAGTCGCCCTCTCGGTCAACGTGGGCGAGATCGTGAAGGCCCCCACCCTGACCGCCCGGGCCGCCAGCGCGATCTCGACCCTCCTGCTCGGCCTCGTCGCCACCGCGTCGGGACTGATCCCCAGTCAGCCGCTCTGGGTGCTCGGGCTGGAGATCGCGCTCGCGACGATCGTGGCCTGGGTGCTGCAGGTGCACGCCATGGTCGCGCTGGGTCGCGACGGCCGGACGACCTCTGAGCACCTCGCCAAGTCGCTCGTGGGAATTGTGCCACTGGCCGGCTTCAGCGTCGGCAGCGTGATGCTGCTGCTCGGGATGCCCGGAGGCCTCTACGCCGTGGCCGCCGGCTGCGTGCTGGCCATCGTGGCCGCCGTGATCTTCTCGTGGGTGGCCCTCGTCGAGGTGCTGCGCTAGTTCTCGACGAGCCGTCGGCCCTCGAAGGCGCGGCCCAGAGTAACCTCGTCGGCGTACTCGAGGTCGCCGCCCACTGGCAGGCCCGACGCGAGGCGGGTGACCCGGAGCCCGGGCTGCACGAGCAGTCGCGTGAGGTAGGTCGCTGTCGCCTCACCCTCGAGGTTCGGGTCGGTCGCGATGATCACCTCGGTGACCGTGCCGTCATTGAGGCGGGTCAGCAGCTGGCGGATGCGCAGGTCGTCGGGGCCGATGCCGTCGATCGGACTGATCGCGCCGCCGAGCACGTGGTACAGGCCCTTGAACTCGCGGGTGCGCTCGATGGCGACGACATCCTTCGCCTCCTCGACCACGCAGATGGTGGCCGCCGAACGCCGCGGGTCACGGCAGATCGAACAGGTCTGCTCCTCGGTCACGTTGCCGCAGATGTCGCAGAAGCGCACCTTGTCCCGCACATCGCGCAACACCTCGGACAGGCGGGTGACGTCGAAGCTCTCCGTCTGCAGGATGTGGAAGGCGATGCGCTGAGCCGACTTCGGGCCGATGCCGGGCAGGCGGCCGAGCTCGTCGATGAGCTCCTGAACGATTCCGTCGTACATCAGTCGTCCGCCGGCCGCGGCACGACGCGGGGAGCGACGTCCTGCTCCTCGATGAAGCTCGCGCCCAGCAGTTCGCGCACCACCGACTCACCGTAGCGAGCCTTGTCGGCAGGCTTCGCGGGCTCGGATGACGCCGCCGAAGCCTTCGCCGCGGGTGCGGGCGCTGGCGGCTCGGCGCCGGGGATCTCGGCAACCGCCCAGCCCTGCGCATCCTTCTCGGATACGGGCGGGGTCACACTCGTGGTCGGCGCCGCGGCGGGCGGTTCGGCCGACGCATCGGCCTTCGCGATGAACTTCACCCGCAGGCCGAGCACCTCGACGATCGCTCGACGCAGAACTTCGCTCACGCCCTCGCCGGAACCTTGCGGCTGCTTGAAGCTATCCACGTCGGCCTGGCTCACGAAGCTCAGGGTCAGCACATCGCCGTCAAGGGCACGGGCCGTTGCCGTGTAGACGACGGCCCACGCGCTCATCTTCGTCTTCTGCACGGACTCGAGCACCTCGGGCCAGGCGTTGCGCAGCTGCTCGAGGGTGACCTCGCCCGCGGCCTTCGCGGCGACAGGTGCGGTGGTCGGGCTGTCGGTGGTCGAGGTGTCGGTGGTCGAGCTTGTCGAGACCGTCGCCTCGGTGGTCGGACGTTCGGTGGTCGAGCTTGTCGAGACCTCGGGAAGCGCTACCTCGGGGGCCTTCGCGGCCGCGGTCGTGACTGGCGGGGTCTCGACGAGCTCGACCGCCGGTCTCGCGGGCGTTACGCGGGCGGCGGGAGCCGCGGCATCCTGCTCGACACCGATGCGCCGCTCAAGACGCTCGACGCGGGCCAGAGCACCGCGTTCGGTGTCGTCGCTCGACGGCACGAGCATGCGCGCGACCATGAGCTCGAGGTGCAGCCGCGGCGAGGTCGCGCCCGTCATCTCGCTGAGCGCGGCGTTGACGACGTCGGCCGCCCGCGACAGCTCGGCGGTGCCGAAGGTGGTGGCCTGCTGGATCATGCGGTCGAGCTGATCCTGCGGCACGCCGCGCAGCACGGCCTGGGCGTTGCCCGAGGTGGCGGCCACGATGATGAGGTCGCGGAGGCGCTCGAGCAGGTCCTCAACGAAGCGACGGGGATCCTGGCCGGTCTGGATGACGCGATCGACCGAGCCGAACGCCGCAGCGGCATCCCGTGCACCGAGCGCGTCGACGACCTCGTCGAGCAGCGCGCCGTGGGTGTAGCCGAGCAGGGCGACTGCCCGCTCGTAGTCGACGACGTCACCCTCGGAGCCAGCCATCAGCTGGTCGAGCAGCGAGAGGGTGTCGCGAACCGAGCCGCCGCCGGCGCGCACGACGAGCGGCAGCACGCCGGGCTCCACGGTGACCTTCTCGCTGTCGCAGAGCGTCTGCACGTAGTCGAGCATCTGGGCGGGCGGCACCAGCCGGAACGGATAGTGGTGGGTGCGCGAGCGGATCGTACCGATGACCTTCTCGGGCTCGGTCGTGGCGAAGATGAACTTCACATGCTCCGGCGGCTCTTCGACGATCTTGAGAAGCGCATTGAACCCCTGAGGCGTGACCATGTGCGCCTCGTCGAGGATGAAGATCTTGAAGCGATCGCGGGCGGGCGCGAAGACGGCGCGCTCACGCAGGTCGCGGGCGTCATCCACACCGTTGTGGCTGGCGGCGTCGATCTCGACGACGTCGAGCGAGCCCCCGCCGTCGCGCGACAACTCGACGCAGCTCGGGCAGACCCCGCACGGGGTGTCAGTCGGACCCTCGGCGCAGTTCAGACAGCGGGCGAGGATGCGCGCGCTCGTGGTCTTGCCGCACCCGCGCGGACCGCTGAACAGATACGCGTGGTTGACGCGATCGGTGCGAAGCGCGGTGCGCAGCGGATCGGTCACCTGCGACTGGCCGATGAGCTCGGCGAACGTCTCTGGCCGATAACGGCGGTACAGGGCGGCAACCACCTGTCAAGAGTAGCTGCCGCCAGCGACGCTGGGGCCG
>ENA-UPSM01003328-UPSM01003328.1-activated-sludge-metagenome-genome-assembly--contig:-NODE-3328-length-18195-cov-6.090518_pt1 | contig 18195 bp, 12 predicted proteins | sample MGYA00238181_ERZ773283 | MGnify/ENA primary metagenome ERZ773283 (study PRJEB29023, sample SAMN05720199) | activated sludge metagenome | isolation source: Anaerobic digester | place: Japan...
GATACAGAGGTGTGACTGGAGTTCAGACGTGTGCTCTTCCGATCTGCCGGGATGACCGGGTTTCCCGGGCCGCGGTAGGTTCGGCCGTTCCGATGCTTGCCCCGAGCCGGCTCCGTCGTCTTCTGTCGGTCTCGCCGCCTTCTTGAACGCGCGCTCTCCATGACCCCGACACCCGACCCGGCCGGTTCCGCCCGCTGCAAACACTGTGGGACCGCCTTCACGCCGGCCGCGGGGCATGCGGAGTTTTGCAGCCCCGGTTGTGCGGCGGTGCACGCGCAGATCGTACGCGAGGGGCTGGAGCGGTTCTACACGCTGAAGGATCGGGCGGTGGCGCCGGCGGGCAGCGCCGTCTTCCAACCGCGCGACTATGCGTGGCTGGCGGAGGCGGTTGCGATCGCCGAGGCGGGTGCGCCGAAGGCGGCCGAGTTGGTTCTCGACGTTCAGGGGATCTCATGCGTGGGGTGCGTGTGGCTGATCGAGCGGCTCTTCCGGCGCCGGGCCGGTGCGGTCCGGATCGAGATCAACGCCACCTTGGGCCGGTTATGCTGGCGCTGGGAGCCGGGCCGGTTCGATGCGGTGGGATTCGCGCGCGAACTGCAGGCGTTCGGGTATGTCGTGGGCCCGGCCGGGGAGAAACCGGGCGCGGAGGCGGCGCAAGGGCTGCGCCTGCGGCTGGGCTTGGCGGCGGCGTTCGCGATGAACACGATGATCTTCGCCCTGCCGGCCTATCTCGGGCTGGAGCGCACGTCGGAGTTCCGGCCGGTCTTCGAGGCGTTGCAGGCGGCGTTCGCCACCGCGGGGCTGCTGACCGGCGGGGGGTATTTCGCGCAACGCGCGCTGGCGGCGCTGCGCCACGGCCTCGTCAACCTCGACGTGCCGATCACGCTCGGGCTGCTCATCGGCTACGCGGGCTCGCTCTTCGGCTGGCTCGGCGGGCACGAGCATCTGGTGTACTTCGATTTCGTCGCGGTGTTCAGTTTCCTGATGCTGCTGGGCCGTTGGACGCAGGAGACCGCGATCGAGCGCAACCGCCTGCAGCTGCTCTCGCTCACCCGCGAGCCGGCGGAGGTGGTGGTGGAGATCGGCGATCGGCGCGTGGACACCGGAGAGACCACGGATCCCACGGATGGGCACGGATTCCGGAACTCCGCAGCCGTCGATAGCGGTGAGATCCGTGGTCAAAACGGGGTCGGGGCCGGGCGGCCGGCCCCCGCGGGCGCGCTGCGCCGGTCCCCGGTCTCGACGCTGAAGCGCGGCGCCATCTTCCGGCTGCGCGCCGGGCAGGTCGTGCCGGTGGCGGCGCGGCTGCTCGACGGCGCCGCCACTGTCACCACGGAGTGGATCAACGGCGAGCCCGAGGCGCGCGAGGTCGCGGCGGGCCAGACGATCCCGGCGGGCGCGACGAGCGCGAGCCTGCGCGAGCTGCGGCTCGAGGCGCTCGAGGATTGGGCGGCTTCGGCGCTGGCGCGGTTGCTGGCGACGAGCGGGGCCGAGGGTTTCCGGCACGAGCTGGCCGAACGGATCGTCCGGTGGTACCTCGGGGCGATCCTCGTCTTGGCCGGGCTCGGTGGCGCGGGCTGGTGGTGGTGGGCCGGCGACGGGCTCAAGGCGCTGCACGTGACGATCGCGGTGCTCGTCGCCTCGTGCCCGTGCGGCATCGGGGTGGCGTTTCCGCTGGTCGAGGAGCTCGCGGTGGCCGCGATGCGGCGGCACGGCGTGTTCGTGCGCGAGCTGTCGCTGTTCGTGCGGCTGCGCCGCGTGAAACAGGTGCTTTTCGACAAGACGGGCACGCTCACCCTCGAAACCCCGGTGCTGGCGAATCCCGCGGCGCTCGCCGCACTGGAGCCGATCGCGCGCCGGCGGCTCTGGCAACTGGTCGAGGACAACCCGCACCCGACGGCGCGGGCGGTGCAGGAGGCGCTGGCCTGGGAGGGCGGTGGGCGGTGGACAGTAAACGGTGGGCGGTGGTCAGTGACCGGTGGACCGTTGGCAGGATCCGGGAGCCGGGAACCGGACACCGGCGACCGGAAACCGGACACCGGAAACGGGGAACTCGGAATTTCGGACCCGGAGCCGCCCTGCGTCGAAGAAGTGGTCGGGCAGGGGGTGCGTGTGCGCGCGGCGGATGGCGTGTGGTCCCTCGGCCGCGAAGGGTTTGGCAATCCGAGTTTCGCGATCCGCGATCCGCACTCCGCCGACGCCTGCTTCGCCCACGACGGTCGGGTCTTGGCGCGGTTGCACTTCGTCGAGTCGGCGCGCAGCGATGCGCGCGCGGAGATCGCGGCGCTGCAACGCGAGGGGCGCGACGTCTTCATCCTCAGTGGCGACCGGCCGGAGAAGGTTGCCGCCTTCGCCGCGGCGCTGGGCGTGCCGGCGGTGCGGGCGCTCGGCGGGCTCACCCCGGAACAGAAACGCGACTGGGTGGTCGCCCGCGACGCGCGGGACACGCTCATGCTCGGCGACGGGGCCAACGACAGCCTGGCCTTCGATGCCGCGTTCGCACGTGGCACGCCGGTGATCCATCGGGGTATGCTCGAGCGAAAATGCGACTTCTACTACCTCGGGCGAGGCCTGCGGGGAATCCGGCGGCTGTTCGGCGTGGCGGAACTTCGGAGACGGGCGATCCGCCGGGTGTTCGTCTTCGCCGTGTGCTACAACGGCGTCATCGTGTCGCTGGCGCTGGCCGGGCTGGTGAACCCGCTCGTGGCGGCGGTGGCGATGCCGGTGAGCTCGTTGCTCAGTCTCGCGCTCGCCACGATCGGGATGCGCCGGGCGTGGGGGACGGAGTGAGCGAGTGGGGTCCAGGGACCTCGGGCGGTGCGGCGATGTGATTCTGTCGCCCCACGGCGTAGCCTTCGGTCTGGGCAGATGCATTCCGTTGAAAGGAATTTTTCCGGTCCACGTGGAACAAGCTTTGCCTCGACCGGCGTTCTTCTACCGTTCCGGCATGCCCCCCCGAATCCTCACGTCGGCACTATCGGCGATAGTGCTGGTCGGCGCCGCAGTGGCGGCCGCCGATTTGCAGCCGTTTCGCATGCCCTGGGACGATGCGTCCCCGGGCATCACCAACCTCCAGGGCTGGCAACCGCAGCCGGCCGGCGCGGCCGGACGCGTCACCGTGTCGGCCGACGGCCGGTATCAGGTGGGCGGCGCGCGCATCCGTTTCCTCGGGGTGAACGTCTCGGACGTCGCCGCGTTCCCGACCCATGCGCAGGCGGAGGCCCATGCCGCGCGGCTGGCGCGCTTCGGTTTCAACGCCGTGCGTTTCCACCATATGGATGCGAACTGGGCGCCGAACGAGGTGCTCATCGACTACGCCGGCGGCACCTCGCGCAACCTCTCGGCCGAGCGCCTCGACCGCCTGCACTACTTCATGGCGCAGCTCGCGGCGCGGGGCATCTACGCGAACATCAACCTGCTGGTCTCGCGCGGCTTCGTGGCCGCCGACGGCCTCGGCGCCGAGATCGCGCAGCTGGGGTGGAAGGATCAGCATATCCTCGGTTTCTTCAACGACACCGCACTGGCGTTGCAGCAGGAATACGCCACCAAGCTGCTCTCCGCGCCCAATCCGTACCGGGCCGGGCAGACGCTGGCGCGGGATCCGGCGGTGGCTTTTGTCGAGATCCTCAACGAGAACGGCCTGTTGCAGAAGTGGTACGAGGGGGTGCTCGACACGATGCCGGCCGTCTACCGTGCCCAATTGGCCTCGCGCTGGAACACGTGGCTGGCGGGCCGGTACGCCGACACCGCCGCCCTGCTCGCCGCCTGGGGAGCGATCGACCAACCGTTGCAGGAGAGTCTGCTGCGCAACGGCAATTTCGCCTCGGGGCAGACCGGGTGGACCACGGAGCGACATGATACCGCCGCGGCCACCGTCACGACCACGACCGATTTCTCGGGGCAACCGGCGCTGCGCATCAACGTGACCAGCGCCGGCTCGGCCGACTGGCATGTGCAGTTCAACCAGGGCTCGCTGGCGCTCGCCGCCGGCGGCGTGTACACGGTGAGCTTCTGGGCCAAGGCCGGCACCGCGGTGCCGCTCCGGGCGGGCCTCGCCCGCGCCTACGGCGACTACGGCGCCATCGGCGGCAGCGTGATGCCCACCCTGGGCACCAGTTGGCAGCGTTACACCTTCGTGGTGCAGGCGGCGGAGGCGGACAGCAACGTGCGGCTCAACTTCAACGGTTTCGGCAACCGGCTCTGCACCGTGTGGCTGGCCGATGTGAAACTCCAGCCCGGCGGCACGCTCGGCGGGCTGCCTCCGGGGACTTCGCTGGAGGCCCGCACCGTGCCCGCGGTGGCCGCCTCCGGCACGGCGACGACGGCGGCCGCACGGCGGGACTGGACGCGGTTCCTGCTCGCGCTCGAGGTCGACTACTGGACGGCGATGCGTCGCCACGTTAAGGAGACGCTCGGCTTCGAGGGCATCGTGTGGGGCTCGATCGCGGCGAACAGCCCGCTCAACGCGCAGGCGGGCCTCGATGCGATGGACTCCCATACCTACTGGCAACACCCGGTCTGGCCGGCCGGGCTCGACTGGGACCCGGTGCAGTGGACCGTGCAGAATCGCTCCATGGTCGACGACGTCCTGGGCGGCCTCGTGGGCGAGATCGCCAACCAGCGGGTGAAAGGGCGGCCGCACAATGTGACCGAGTACCAGCATCCCTCGCCGAACACCTACGGCTCGGAAGGGCCGCTGCTCGCGGCGGCCTACGGGGCGCTCCAGGACTGGGACAGCCTCTGGATGTTCGACTACCGGACCGGGGCTTCCGAATACGTGAGCGGTTTCTTCGACCACGGCGGGCATCCCGGGAAGATGGCGAACAACCTCCTCGCGGCGGCGCTGTTCCGCCGCGGCGATGTGGCGCCGGCGCTCAACGAGTACACGATGGCGCTCACGCCCGAGGCGGGCGTCGCCATCGCGGCCGAGCAGGGGCGTGCCTGGTCCGTGGGCGATGGCGCCCACCTCGGGGTGCCGGGCTCGCTGGCCTTGGTCAGCCGGCTTTCGCTCGACATCGGTGCCGATGCCACGGGGCTGGCGGCCCCGCCCGCGGCGCCGACCGGCTCCGTCAAGGTTTCGGATACCGGGGAGCTCCGCTGGGACAACTCGCTCCCGGCGCAGGGAGTGGTGACGGTCGACACGGCACGCACCAAGGCGGTCGTGGGCCATGTCGGCAGCCGCACCTGGGATCTTGGCGGCGTGACCATCGCGCCCGGCGCCACGCGACAGGACTGGTGCACGATCGGGCTCACCGTGCTGGACGGTGGCGCCATTGGCGGTGGCGCGGGCGCGCGGGGAGTGGTCGTCACCACCGGCGATCTCGCGAACACCGGCATGGCCTGGAAGGATTCGACGCGGACTTCCGTGGGCGCCAACTGGGGTGCCGCCCCGACGTTGATCGAAGTGATCCCGGCCACGGTCACCCTGCCGGTTTCCCCGGCGCGGGTGAGCGCATGGGCGCTCGATGCGCGTGGCCAGCGCACGACGGCCGTGGCGGTGGGCAACTCCGGCGGCAAGGCGCAGCTCTCGCTCGGGCAGAACGGCGCCACGGTGTGGTACGAGTTCCAGATTGCGGCGGTCGAGGCCCCCTCGATCACCACCCAGCCGGCCGATGCCACCACTGCCCTCGGCGGCGTGGCGTCGTTGACCGTGGCAACCGGCGGGGCGACGCCGCTGAGCTTCCAGTGGTATCGCGGCGAGACCGGCGATGCCTCCCAACCGGTCGCAGGTGCGACTGGGGCGAGCTACACCACGCCCGCGCTGACTGCTTGGAGCCGCTACTGGGTGCGCGTCGCCAACGACGGTGGGCAAGCCGACAGCCGCACCGCACTGGTGAAGGTCACGGGCGGGACGATGACGCTCGCCGACTGGACCAGCCAGGGCGGGGTGGCGCCGGCGCAACGCGGACCTTTGGATACTCCGGCGGGCGACGGCGTCGCGAACCTCCTGAAGTATGCCCTCGGCGTGGCTCCGTTGGAGAGCGCGAGTTCGCGCCTCCCGGTCGCGGTGCTGGATCAGACCGGCGGCTCGCCGGCCGTGGCGCTCGTCTTCACCCAGAACACCGGGGCGCAGGGAATCCGGTACGTGATGGAAGTCTCGGCCGATCTCGCGACTTGGAACGTGGTCGACCACGTGCTCGAGGTGCTGTCCGCGAACCCCGACGGCACGCGGTCGGTGCGTATGCGTGAGGCCACTCCGCCGGTGGCGGCGTGGCGCTTCGCGCGTCTGCGGATTGAACCGTCCCCCTGAGCCGCCCGCGGGCGGGGGGCGTGCCTCCGGCTCCGGCGGGTCAACGACCCGGCCGGGGCGAGGGCAGGATCACGACCGGGCAGGTCGCGCGATGCAGGATGCCGTGGGTCGTGCTGCCGGCGAGCAGCTCATAGAGCGCGCCGTGGCCGTGGGAGCCCATCACGATGAACGCGGCGGGGAGGTTGCGCGCCTCCTCCAGGATCACGGTGACGGCGTGCCCCTGCGTGAGTTTGGTCGTGCAGGAGATCCCCTTCGCCTCGAGCAACCGGGCGAGTTCGCCGAGCTTGCGCAGCGCCTGCCCCTGGGCGAACTCGATCTCCTGGGCGAAGGACTCGACGGGCATGTCGTAGGTGACGACGTTCACCGGCGGCGCCACCGCGTGGAAGAGTTCGACGGTGGCGCCGAGGGCCTGGGCGAGCTCACCGGCCTGCTCGACCACCCGCGGGGTGACACCGGAAAAATCGACCGGGGTAAGGATCGTCTTCATGCCCGAACGATAGGGCCCGGGAGCGGTTCTCGCAACCGGGGAGCGGATTCGGGCAGCGGCCGGTGCGGCTCCTCACCGCCGGCTCCGCCGTGCCTGCTGAGCGGTCTGGCTGGGGGGCGTCGGGTGTGGTCGTGGCGCCTCGCGGCCGCGACGATGTGATTGGCAAGCGGGTCTCCGGTTTCACCATGGAGGCGGGCCCAGGCGGCTGCGGATGGGCGGACCAGGCAAGGTCACGACACAGGGCGGGACCGGGTGGGACCACCGGTGTTGAGACCGTTTTTCACGGGAATTTTGTTTCCGCCCAGCGTCCTGCCTGCGTACCTTCCGGCGAACCTCCGCGCCGGCCACCTGCGCTCCTCCTCCCCCCGATGCCCAAAATCCTCGTCATCGACGATGAAGCCGAGATGCGCCAGCTTCTCGCCAAGGCGTTGATGCGGGCCGGCTACGAGGTGGTGGATACAGGCAGCGGGGCGTCGGGCATCGCGCTCGCGCGGGAGGAGAAGCCGGATCTGGTCCTGTGCGACGTGGGGCTGCTCGACCTGTCGGGCTACGACGTGCTCAAGGCGCTGCGTGCCGAGCCCGCGACCCAGAACATCCCCGTGGTGCTCGTCACCGGGCTCGCCGATCTGGACGGTATGCGCGAAGGCATGCGGTTGGGGGCGGACGACTACGTGCCGAAGCCCTTCGATCTGGAGGAGGTGCTGGCGCTGATCGCGGCGCGGTTGCGCAAGGCCGAGGCGCTGCGGCGCGAGGCGGAGGAGCGGGCCAAGACCCTGCGCAGCCACATCAGCATGATGTTGCCGCAGGAGCTGCTCAACCCGCTCTCGGGCATCATCAGCCTGGCCGATCTCCTGCGCGACGATGCGGCGGCGATGCGCCCGGCGGAGGCGGCCGAGATCGGGCGCGACATCCAGCGCTCCGGCGAGCGGTTGCACCGGCTGATCCGCAATTTCCTCATCTACTCGCAGCTGGAACTGGCTGCGGCGGAGCCGGATCGCCTCGCGGCTTTCCGCTATACCGCGCCCTGCCAGCTGCGCAAGGTGGTGGCCGAGACGGCCGAGCGCCTGGCGGAGCGGCACGGGCGGCGTGCCGATCTGGTGCTCGAACTGGTCCCGGTCGAGGTCGGCATCTCGGATCAGAACCTCGCCAAGCTCAGTGAGGAGCTGATCGACAACGCCTTCAAGTTCTCGGACCCGGGGAGGCCGGTGGAGGTGCGCGCGCGGCTCACCGGCGACATGGTCTGGCTATCGATCTCGGACGAAGGCTGTGGGATCGACGACTCGATCGTCGCCGGGCTGCGGGCAACCGACCAGTTCGAGCGCATGTTCCAGGAACAGCGGGCGACGGGAATGGGCTTGGCGATCGCCGTGAAGCTGGCGGAGCTGCACGGGGGCAGGGCGCTCATCCAGAGCCAGCCCGGCACCGGCACCTCGATCCTGATCGAACTGCCGTTGGCCGCGCCCGAGGTTTCCTGAGCCCGATCCGGCGACGGTTCCCGGCCGGCGTGCCCTCCTCGGCGACTTGCGGCTTGTCCGGACGGGCCGCAGGGGTAGAGAGCGAGGCATGCCGATCTACGAGTACTACTGCCCCGACAACAACCGCATCTACCAGTTCTTCGCGAAGACCTTGGCGCAGGGGCAGACGACTCCAAAATGCCCCGACAATCCGGCCTTCCGGATGGAACGGATGATGTCGACCTTCGCCATCTCCGGCAAAGCCGCGGAGCCGAAGGAGGCTGCGTCCGGCGGCGAGGACGGCGGCACCGGCGGCGAGGAGGGTGGGGCGGCGGACGATCCGCGCTTGGAGGCGGCGTTTTCCGAGATGGAGCGCGAGATGGACGGGGTGGACGAGAACGACCCGCGCGCGATGGGCCGGATGATGCGCAAGATGTCGGAGTTGACCGGCGAGAAGCTCGACGAGCAGATGGAGGAGGTTGTCCGCAAACTCGAGGAGGGCACCGACCCCGACACCCTCGAGGAGCAGATGGGCGACGCGTTTCCCGAGGGGGGTGAGGGCGGCGACGATGCGATGGGCGGGATGGGGGGGGGCGGTGGTGGCCTCCGCGGCGCGCCGACGCGCGACCCGCACTTGTACGACTACTGAGGAATTCGGGTGGTGCGGGCCCGGCGCGGCCGTGCCGCTTTCTTTTGAGTTTCCAGCGCTGGGCGGGTGCGCCTTGCTCGGCCTGTGGCCGCCTCCAATCCATCCGAACTCACCACCCGCATCGCCGCCGGCCGCCAGGCCGTGATGGCCCAAGCCGCGTTCTACCACGCCCAGTTCGGTCGCGCCGCCAGCCACTGGAAACACGATGGCTCGCGGGTGACCGACGCCGATCTGGCGATCTCGACGGCGATCTTCGACGCGCTGCGCGCGCAGTTCCCGGGCGACGATCTGTTCAGCGAGGAACTCGCGGTGGGCGAGAACCCGTTTCCGCGCCGCGGCGAGTGGTCATGGGTGCTCGACCCGATCGACGGCACCAACAACTACGCGCTCGGCATCCCGGTGACGGCGATCTCGCTCGGCCTGCTGCGCGACGGCGAGCCGGTGTACGGCTTTCTCTACGACCTGGGGCGGCGCGGGCTCTTCCACGGCGGGCCGGGACAGGGCGTGTGGGAGGGCGACGAGCGGTTGCAGCCGCAGTTCGGCCGCAGCGGCCGCCACGAACGGATCATCGCCACCCACTCGCCGGTCGATCCGCGCTACCTGCCGCTGGCGACGGCGATCCTCACCCGGTACAAGCTGCGCGGCTTCGGCAGCGGGGCGCTCCATCTCACCTACGCCGCGCTGGGCATGATCGACGCCTGCATGGATTTCACGGTGAAGGTCTGGGATATCGCCGCCGCGGCTGCGATCGCGCGCGAGACCGGCGCGCCGATGCACTTCTTCGGCCCCGAGCCGTTCCCCCTGCAGCAGTTCGATCTCAAGATGAAGCCGTTGCAGTATTGCTGCGCCAGCCCGGAGGCGCTCGCCGAGATCGTGGCAGTCGCCGAACAGACGCGACACTGAGTGGTGAGCGCGCGGCGGCGCGCTCGCACTCTACGCCGCAACGCCCGCGGAGGGGCCAGGCAGCACCTGCTCGATCACGACATCGAGTTTCTGCGACGGATGGCAGTCGGCGCGGAGCGCGACGAAACCGTCGCGGTGGCGATCCCAGATCGGCCAGAGCGCCTGACGGTCGGTTTCGGGAATCGGCAGCTTCTCGAGGGCGGCGCGCGAGAAGAAACCGAAGCGGCCCTCGGAGATGTGCGGCGGAAGGGCGTCGATCGGCACGCGGCAGCGGAAGAGGAACATGAGCCAGTGGCTGGATCCTTCGTACGCTTTCTCGGCGATCATTGAGAAGAGGTGGAGGTCGCGCTCGGCGACGATCTGGAGCCCGATCTCCTCGCCGACCTCGCGCGCCGCGCACTCGAAGGGCGACTCACCGAGGTGCATCTCGAGCTTGCCGCCGATGGGGCTCCAGCGGCCGGCGTTGGGCGCCTTGGTGCGTTCGATGAGCAGGAGTTCGCCGGCGCGGTTTTCGACGAAGACAAGGACGCTGATCTTGTAGGGAAGCATGGCGGTGGCCGGGAAGGTAGCGGCAGAGTTGGCGGAAGAGTGCGAGGTGGGAAGCGTGAAGTTTTCCGGCCTCGCCCGGGAGGCCTCCTTTCGCTGCCCGTGTGTGCGCCGCGCCGACTGTACTTCGGTTCTCTTCCCCCGACCGCCCACGCGGCATCGCCTCATCGCGGCCACCCCTGCCTGCCCCAAATACTCTCACGGCCGTGAAAGTATTTGGAGTGGATGAGTCGCAAGTGATTGGTTAACAACAGAAAAAATCCGCCAAATAAGTTCACGGTCGTGGAGTTATTTGGCGGGGAGGGGAGAGGGAGCGGCTGGGCGGTGGGGGCGCTTGGGGCGTGGGGCCGATGGGGGCCGCCCGCGAGCGCAAGCAGTGCGGCCACGCCTGGGTAGGTGGGTGGGCGATGAGGGTGACGTTGGCGCTGCCCCACGGCAGTGCGGCCACACCTGGGTAGGTGGGTGCCCGTGGTGGGGTAGGCCGAGGGGTGACAGGAAGGCGCCTGTTCAGGCGCTGGTGTGGGTGCCCATGCCGGCGCAGGTGCAGACGAGATTGCGGTCGCCGTAGGTGTTGTCGATGCGGCTCACGGAGGGCCAGAACTTGGAGCCGCGCGTCGCTTCGCTCGGGAACGCCGCGAGCTCGCGCGAGTAGGGGCGGTCCCACTTGTCGGCACAGACGACCTGCGCGGTGTGCGGCGCGTGCTTGAGGACGTTGTTGGTCCGGTCGGCCTGGCCACGCTCGACGGCGAGCATCTCCTCGTGGATCGAGAGCATGGCATCGCAGAAACGGTCGAGCTCGGCCTGCGACTCGCTCTCGGTCGGCTCGACCATGAGCGTGCCAGCGACCGGCCACGACATCGTGGGCGAGTGGTAGCCGTAGTCCATGAGGCGCTTGGCGACGTCCTCGACCTCGATGCCGGTGCGCTGTTTCCAGCCGCGGAAATCGACGATGCACTCGTGCGCGACGAGGCCGGCGGCGCCGCGGTAGACGATGGGGAACGCGCCCTCGAGCCGCCTGGCGATGTAGTTGGCGTTGAGGATGGCGAGCTTCGTCGCGGCGGTGAGCCCGTCGGCGCCCATCAGGCGGATGTAGGCCCAGGAGATGAGGGTGACGTTGGCGCTGCCCCACGGCGCCGAGGCGACGGGGCCGATGGCGGTGGCGGCCTTGCAACCGCAGACCGGCGAGACCACGGGGTGCGAGGGCAGGAATGGTGCCAGATGTTTGGCGACGCCGATCGGGCCCACGCCCGGTCCGCCGCCGCCGTGCGGGATGGCGAAGGTCTTGTGGAGGTTGAGGTGGCAGACGTCGGCCCCGATGAAGCCCGGCGAGGTGAGGCCGACCTGGGCGTTCATGTTGGCGCCGTCCATGTAGACCTGGCCGCCGTGGCTGTGGACGATCTCGCAGAGCTCGCGGATACCGGCCTCGAACACGCCGTGGGTCGACGGGTACGTGACCATGACGGCGGCGAGATGTTCGGCGTGCAACGCGGCCTTGGCGCGGAGGTCGGCGAGGTCGATGTTGCCCTGCGCGTCGCAGGCGACGGGCACGACCTTGAAACCGGCCATGACGGCGCTGGCGGGGTTGGTGCCGTGAGCGGAGACGGGGATGAGGCAGAGGTTGCGGTGGCCCTGGCCGCGCGCCTCGTGCCAGGCGCGGATGACGAGCAGGCCCGTGTACTCGCCGGCGGAACCGGCGTTGGGCTGGAGGGAGACGGCGGCGAAGCCGGTGATCTCGGCGAGCCAGCGTTCGAGGTCGGAGAAGATGCGGCGGTAGCCGGCGGCCTGCTCGGCGGGTGCGAACGGATGCATCCGCGCGAACTCCGGCCAGGTGATCGGCAGCATCTCGGCCGTGGCGTTGAGCTTCATCGTGCACGAGCCCAGCGAGATCATCGAGTGGCAGAGCGAGAGATCCTTCGCCTCCAGCCGGCGGATATACCGCAGCATCTCGTGTTCGGTGTGGTACCGGTTGAAGACCGGGTGCTGGAGGTAGGCCAAGGAGCGCGTGAGCGACGCGGGCAGATCGCAGGTGGCGAGGCCGAGCGACGCGGGCGCCGGGGCGGGCTTGCCGGCGGCCTCGGCGAAGATGTGCAGCAGCATCGCGAGATCGCTCTCGGTGGTGGCCTCGTCGAGCGAGACGCCGACCGAGTGCGCACTGTGCGGGCGGAGGTTGACGCGGTTGGCGTGGGCGAGGTCGTAGATCCGTGTGGTGGAGACGCCGCCGAGCGCGACGGTGAGCGTGTCGAAGACCGGCGCGGCGTTGAAGGTGTAGCCGAGTTGCGCGAGACCGGCAGCGAGGGTGCGCGTCATGCGGCGCACGCGGCAGGCGATCTCCTTCAGGCCGGCGGGGCCGTGGTAGACGGCGTACATCGAGGCCATCACGGCGAGCAGGACCTGCGCGGTGCAGATGTTGCTCGTGGCCTTCTCGCGGCGGATGTGCTGCTCGCGCGTGCCGAGCGCGAGGCGGAGGGCGGGCTGGCCTTGGGCGTCCTTCGAGACGCCGACGAGGCGGCCGGGCATGAGGCGCTTGAAGGCATCGCGCGTGGCGAGGAAGCCGGCGCTGGGGCCACCGTAGCCGAGCGGCACGCCGAAACGTTGCGCGCTGCCGACGGCGATGTCGGCGCCGAACTCGCCCGGGGCGCGCAGGAGCGTGAGCGCGAGCAGATCGGTGGCGACGATGGCGAGCGCGCCGGCGGCGTGGAGTTTCTCCGCCAGCGGGGCGTAGTCGCGGATATCGCCCTCGGTGCCCGGATACTGGAGGAGCGCGGCGAAGTGTGTCGGGCCCGGGGTGAAGGACGCGGCGGCGCCGGTCTCGATGGCGTAGCCGAGCGCCTTGGCGCGCGTGGCGACGACGGCGATGGTCTGCGGGTGGCAGTCGGCGGCGACGAAGAGCGTGCGGCGCTCGGGCGAGCCCTTGGCGGAGTACGCCATCTGCATGGCTTCGGCGGCGGCGGTGCCCTCGTCGAGCATGGAGGCGTTGGCGATCTCGAGGGCGGTGAGGTCGCAGACCATCGTCTGGAAGTTGAGCATGCCCTCGAGGCGGCCCTGCGAGATCTCGGCCTGGTAGGGCGTGTAGGCGGTGTACCAGCCGGGGTTTTCGAGGATGTTGCGCTGGATGACCGGCGGCGTGAGGCAGTCGTAGTAACCGCAGCCGATGAACGACCGGAACACTTGGTTCTTCGCCGCGATGCCGCGGAGCTCGGCGAGCATTTCGCTCTCGGTGGCGGCCTCGGGCAGGTCGAACGGCTTGTTCAGGCGGATCGCGGCCGGCACCGCGGCGTCGATCAACGCGTCGAGCGAAGGTTGGCCGAGCGGAGCGAGGAGGGCGGCGAGATCGTCGCCGGTGGCTCCGAGGTGGCGACGCGGGAAGGAGTCGACCGAGGCGAGCGAGGAGTGCGGGGGAGTGCAGGAGCAGGAAGCCGGGGCGGTACGATCTGCCATCCGCCGAGGCTAGAAACAGGGCGGGATGGGGCAACGGGTTTTTCGGAAGGGTGTCGCCGCTGTCGGATCAGTGGCTGCGCTGGTAGGTGCCGATCAAACGGGCCTCGGCGAGGATGTGCCCCTGCATCGCCTGAACCAGGTCGCCTTTTCGTGGATGCGGACGGAGCGGCAGAGTGGCGACATCGAGAGCGTAGAGCCGGAAGAAGTAGCGGTGCGGTTTGCCGGGCGGCGGGCAGGGGCCGCCGTAGCCGAGTCGGCCGAAATCGTTCATGCTCTGCCGGGCGCCATTGGGCAGCCGCTCGACGGTGGCGACGTGCTCGGGCAGGCCGGCGGCGGCAGCGGGGATGCCGTAGATCACCCAGTGCACCCAGTCGCCGGCCGGGGCGTCGGGATCGTCGCAGATCAGGGCGAAGCTGTGCGTGCCGGCGGGGGCGTCGCTCCATGTGAGCGCGGGAGAGACGTTGGCGCTGTCGCAGGTGAACTTGGACTCGATCGGTCGGCCTTCGGCAAAGGCGGGGCTGGTGAGTTTCATGGCGAGGATGGACTTGGCCGCTGGGGGGGGCGGGGCGGGAGAAGAAGGGGCAAGCGCAGGATGAGCAGACGGGAACCGATGAGGAGAGGTGCTCGGGTGTGTCCGGTGTATCGCTGCAGCTTGTAGCCGATCTTGCGGAGGAAGTCTTTGCGGCAGGCGATGTCGGCCTCGGTCTCGACGCCCAACGGCGAGGCGCCGTCGATCACGCCGAGGATGCCGCGGCCGAGGTCGGTGGCGGCGACGATCACCTCGGTGGGGTTGGCGGTGGCGCAGAAGAGGCGGCAGACCTCGGGCACGGCCTTGAGGGCGTTGAGGACGTTGACGGGGAAGAAGCCTGCGCCGAGGAAGACGATGAAGGAGTGGCCGGCGCCGATGGCCTGGGCGTTGCGCACGGCCAGTTCGGTCAGCGCAGGATCGGTGCCGGAGCGGCGGATCAGGCACTGCCCCGAGGCCTCGCAGAAGGCCAAGCCGAACTTGATGCCGGGCACCGCCCCCACGAGCGCCTCGTGGATATCCTCCACGGATTTGATGAAGTGCGTCTGCCCGAGGATGAAGTTGGTCTCATCCGGCTTCTCAATCCTGACGTTGGTCAGTTGCATCGCCGCCTCCTGGTTGCCTCGGCTTTCAGTTGCCGCAGAACGGTGCCGCGTCAAATGGCCGGCGGAGATCGGGCGGAAAAGAAAAGGCCGGGCGCGAGGCCCGGCCTTGGGGGAGAGGGAACGGCGTTCGCACGAACGCCGCGACTCGGAAGAAACGTTCAGGCGAGCTTCACGCCCAGCTTCTGGGCGGCGCGGATGAGGGCGTCGGCCATGTCGGACGGGGTCGCGGCGACCTCGATACCGCATTCCTGGAAGACCTTGATCTTGGCGGCGGCGGTGTCCTCGGCTCCGCCGACGATCGCGCCGGCGTGGCCCATGCGGCGACCGGCGGGAGCGGTGGCGCCGGCGATGAAGCCGGCGACCGGCTTCTTGCAGTTGGCCTTGATCCAGCGGGCGGCCTCGGCCTCGGCGTTGCCGCCGATCTCGCCGATCAGGATGAAGCCCCAGGTGTCGGGGTCGGCGGCGAACATCTTGATGACGTCGAGGTGGGAGGTGCCGTTGACGGGGTCGCCGCCGATGCCGACGGTGGTGGACTGGCCGATACCCTTGACGGTGAGCTGGTAGACGGCCTCGTAGGTGAGGGTGCCGGAGCGGGAGACGACGCCGACGTGGCCCTTCTTGTTGATGTAGCCGGGGGCGATGCCGATGCGGCAGCCGCCGTGGCTGTCCTCGCCGGAGCCGGGGCAAACGAGGCCGGGGCAGTTGGGGCCGACGAGGCGGGTCTTGGAGCCGGCCATGGCGCGCTTCACGCGGACCATGTCGCGGATCGGAATGCCCTCGGTGATGGCGACGGCGAGGTCGAGGCCGGCGTCGACGCATTCGAGGATGGCGTCGGCGGCGAACGGCGGCGGGACGAAGATGGCGGAGACGGTGGCGCCGGTGGCCTTGGCGGCCTCGGCGACGGTGTTGAAGATCGGGACCTTGATGGAGCCGTGTTCGAAGAACTGGCCGCCCTTGCCCGGGGTGACGCCGGCGACGATCTGGGTGCCGTAGTCGAGGGAGAGCTTGGCGTGGCGCCCGCCGAACTCGCCGGTGATGCCTTGGACGAGGACTCGGGTTTCGGGAGTGATGAGAATGGACATGGGAGAAAGGTGTTTCGCGTTTTTGGTTTCTGGTTTCGCGTTTGGTTTCCCCCGTCAGGAGACGAGCTTGACGATCTTCTCGGCGGCGTCGGCCATCGAGGTGGCGGTGGTGAGCTGGAGACCGGAGTCGGCGAGGGTCTGTTTGCCGGCGGCGGCGTTGTTGCCCTCGAGACGGACGACGAGAGGCATGCTCAACGCGGTTTCCTTGGCGGCGGCGACGATGCCGGTGGCGATGACGTTGCAGTCCATGATGCCGCCGAAGATGTTCACGAGGATCCCCTTCACGTTCTTGTCGGAGAGGATGATCTTGAAGGCCGCGGCGACCTGGTCCTTGGAGGCGCTGCCGCCGACATCGAGGAAGTTGGCCGGGTTGCCGCCGTAGTGCTTGATGATGTCCATCGTGCTCATGGCGAGGCCGGCGCCGTTGACCAGGCAGGCGATGTTACCGTCGAGCGCGATGTAGGAGAGGTTGTACTTGGAGGCCTCGACCTCCTTGGGGTCCTCCTCGTTGAGGTCGCGCAGGGCGACGACCTCGGGGTGGCGGAAGAGGGCGTTGTCGTCGAAGGAGACCTTGGCGTCGAGGGCGAGGACGCGGCCGTCGCCGGTGGTGATGAGGGGGTTGATCTCGACCATGGAGCAGTCGAGCTCCCACCAGCAGCGGTAGAGGGCCTCGATGAGCTTGCAGGCGGACTTGAACTCGTCGCCGCGGAAGCCGAGGCCGAAGGCGACCTGGCGTGTCTGGAAACTCTGGAGACCGACGGCGGGATCGACGAAGACCTTGGTGATCTTCTCGGGGGTCTCGTGGGCGACCTTCTCGATCTCCACGCCGCCCTCGGTGGAGGCGATGATGACGGGGCGGGATGAGCCGCGGTCGAGGAGGATGGCGAGGTAGTACTCCTTCTTGATGGCGACGGCCTCGGTGAAATAGATGGTGTTGACCTTGCGGCCGACGGGCCCGGTCTGGACGGTCACCAGTGTATTTCCTAGCATGTGACGGGCGACCTCGATCGCCTCGGCGGGGGACTTGGTCAGCTTGACGCCGCCCTTGTAGCCGTCGATGAAGGAGCCCTTGCCGCGTCCACCGGCGTGGATCTGCGCCTTAACGACGCACGGTCCATCCCCCAGTGTCTGAACGGCAGAGGCGAATTCGGTAACCGATTTCGCCGGCACTCCCCGCGGCACCGCAATGCCGAATCGCTCGAAGAGCGCCTTTGCCTGAAACTCGTGGATGTTCATGATGAAAGGCTAATGCTCATCCGCCGGCGGCCGGGCTGCACGGAAAAAAACCGCGGTTGGTCGGGCGCCCTCGTTCGAACAGTTTGACGGGGCCGGGCCGTGTCATGGTTGCGGCGAGATCCGGAACACGGGGCCGGCGGCGGGGCGGCGCTCCTTCTTGGCGAAATACTCCTGCATGATCGCCCGGGCGACAGGGGCGCCATGGCGGCCGCCGCCGTACTCGACATCGGGCTCGCCGCCCTCGAGCGCGATGGCGATGGCGATCTCGGGGCGCTCGACGGGGGCGAAGCAGACGAACCAGGCGACATTGAGGTTCTGGCCGTCCTTGCGGATCTGGGCGGTGCCGGTCTTGCCGGCGACGCGCACGCCCTCGACGCGCGCGAGCTTGCCGGTGCCGATGCCGATGACGCGCTCGAGGCCGTCGACGACGGCCTGGTAGTCGGCGGCGGCGAGCCCGAGCGGCACGCGCGGAAACCTGCCGGAGGGCGAGCGGCCGGGCAGGTGCAGGATGGTGGGGACGGTGAGGGATTCGCCGCGGGCGAACGACGCGATGAAGCAGGCCATCTGGAGGGGCGAGAAGATGAGCGCGCCCTGGCCGATGGACATGTTGGCGGTGTCGCCGGGGTTCCAGCCGCCCGCGCCGGTCTTCTTCTTCCAGGCGGGATCGGGGACGTTCATCCGGCGAGTCTCGTTGAGCTCGATACCGGTGGGGCGGTCGAGGTGGAAGCGGCGGGCCTCCTCGGCGAGCCCGTCGACCCCGGTCTCGAGGCCGAGCTGGTAGTAGTAGACGTTGCAGCTCAGGGCGAGGGCCTTGCGGAGGTCGACCTGGCCGTGGGCGTGGCGGTCGTGGCAGGCGAAGAGGCGGGTGCCGACCTGGTGGAAGCCGTTGCAGGTGAGCTGCTCGGCCGGCGCGATCGCGCCGGCGCGCAGGGCGGCGCAGGAGGTGACGATCTTGAAGGTGGAGCCGGGCGGATACAGGCCGTTGACGGCGCGGTTGAACCAGCCGCCCTCGTCGTTGA
>ENA-UPSM01003336-UPSM01003336.1-activated-sludge-metagenome-genome-assembly--contig:-NODE-3336-length-18154-cov-5.725731_pt1 | contig 18154 bp, 9 predicted proteins | sample MGYA00238181_ERZ773283 | MGnify/ENA primary metagenome ERZ773283 (study PRJEB29023, sample SAMN05720199) | activated sludge metagenome | isolation source: Anaerobic digester | place: Japan...
ATTTTATTTCTTTTTTACAAATTCCTAATTCAAAGATGCTTTTTTAGAATTTTTGGTGTTTTTAGTATTCAGCAGGAAAATTTTTGTTGCAAATTGTTTTCCTAAATCAATAAATCCGTTGTTGTCATAATGGTATCTGTCTGAATATTTATAACTATTTGTAGTTCTTACGATGGCTACATTGGGTTGGGTTGCAGCAAATTTTTCCTGATTATATTGTACCAATTCACCAAATTTCCAAACTTTTCCTCCTTCAATATCGCCAGAATCTGAGATTTTTCCAATTACGATAGGCAAATCATTATTTCTAAAAGTAGCTCGCATTAGTTCCATCAACCTTTTCAAATTAAAATAATATTGATTTGCGATGGCTTCTGTTTTGTCAGAATCACTTTCGCCTTGCATCCAGATGATGCCACTTGGAACCAAAATATCTTCGACACCGTCACCATTGATGTCTTTTACAGCCATTGCATTATGGACTGTTTTAAGAAAATAATCGTATTGATTCATTCCTTTTCCTCCTTTGAAATCGGGTTCCCAAGCACCAAAACTAGTTGTACCAGTGCTGTCAATGGAAGAGCCATTTCTAGCATATTTTATAAAAGCTAGTTTTTGGTTTGGATATAATTCTTGCAATTTTTTGGCTAACGAAAGCTCTACTCCAAATCGGTCTGAAAGTTGGTTTGTTTTTCCATCTGACGAAAAACCTGTTCCGTGACCTGGTTGAAGCACATCCCACTTTCCTAATCCTCCAGTAACATCATTGTCAACAACGGAATTTCCGTGATAAATGAAAAAATCTTTATTCTTTTTCTTTAAAGAATCAGGCAAATTTTTTACATAACCAAAACCTTCCATATTAGATTGACCACCCAAATAAAACACTTTGATGCTGTCTTTTTTTATTTGTGCCAGCATCATAAAGGGCATTAAAAGGAATATTAAAATTGATTTCATAATCATAAATAATTAAAATAAATAAAACACTCAGAGCTGTTTCTAATAAACTAAGGTCTGAATTGCGTGTGCTGGAATGGTAACAACTGATTTTTCTGAACCTACAATCAAATTATAAGTAACACTTTTGTTGCTTTGATTCAGCACTACAGTTGTCATTTTTCCATCGACATTAAGAAACGAAGTACTCAATAAATTGCTTCTACTTACTGAATTGCTCACTCTTTTGGCACCCTCACGAATGAATTTCGAAAAATGACCTATGTAATAATAACTCGGTGTGTAAATTAATTCGCCCGTGTTAGTGTCTGCATGAACAGGGGCGAAGCAAAAATTCCCCACATGATTTGGGCCTCCGTTTTGGTCTAAAAGAATATTCCAATCTGTCCAACCCACCGTTCCATTATTGAAATCGTTAATCATCGAAATTCCGTAACGTTCGCCGTTAGCCCAAAATTGGTATTTTTTGGCATCAAATTTTTCGACACATCCTTCGGTGAACAATAAATTTTTGGTTGGGAAATTCTCGTAAACTTTTCGAACATTATCAAACATTGACGAACCGCCTGACCAATTTTCGTACCAATGAAAACCCATTCCCCAAGCATATTTTGAAGCTTCTGGGTCGGAAAAAATAATATTGGCTCTGTGTGTCATCAAATCACGATTGTGATCCCAAACCACAATTTTTTTATCCCCCAAACCTTCTTTTTTCATAGTTGGCCCCAAGAAATTTTTCAAGAAATCTCTTTCGGCTTCAGCGCTAAAAATACAAGATTCCCAAGTTTGAGTAGCCATTGGTTCGTTTTGAACCGTAATTCCCCAAATAGGGATTCCTTCTTTTTCGTATGCCTTAATGAATTTTGTATAATAATTGGCCCAAGATTGATTGTATTCTGGAAGCAATGTCCCTCCTTTAAGCATATTGTTCGTGTTTTTCATAAAGGCAGGCGGACTCCACGGTGATGCATAAGTCAGCAATGTTCCTCCAGCGGTTTTAATGGCTTCCTTAATCATTGGAATGCGATATTGCCTGTCGTGATCGATATTGAAAGTTTTTAAATCTTTGTCTCCTTCCTTGATATAGGTATAGCTTCCGCTGGCAAAATCAGAACTGTGAATCGTAGTTCTTAGTAAGGAATATCCAATCCCTTTTTCTTTGTCGTAATAGGCATTCATAAATTCTTTTTGCTTGTCTTTGGATAATTTGGCAAATACCTCGGCGCTGGCATCGGTTATTGCTCCTCCGATTCCCATAAATTTCTGAAAAGTTTTAGAGGGTTCTACAAACACAGAAATTTCAATTTCCAGGGGTTGTTTTGACGGGGAAAAAGTTAAAATATCGGTTTGTGTCAATCTCAATTTTGTGCTGTCAGCCGAAGTGTAAACCGTAATTTTTTTGTTTTTTGTAGAAAAGGATTTAGACTGAACTGTGTTTTTTTGCTGAGAAAAAGCAAAAAGAGATACTATCAAAAGTGCTGTTGTTGTTATTTTTTGCATACCATTATATTCTATAGGTTTATTTTTTTATTTACCAAATGTAAGTTCCCACCGAACCCGCTTCTAATGATGTTAGAATCCATTTTCCGTTGTGTTTAATATTGAATGATTCTGAAGTGGTTCCGTCGTTTTCCACAATTAAAACTTTTTTTCCACCCGGTGTTTTGAAAGCAACATTTTGTAAATTTCCACTTAGGTTACTTGCAATTCTAACTGAACCTGCTGGTACAAATTTGGATGCGTGAGCAATAATATAATAGGCCACATTTCTGGTAAAATTAGTACTGCTTTCGATAGTTAAGGCTCCTTTACAAGTAGTACAACCACCAGGAGTATTTGGACCAAAAGAAGCGTTATTGGCCAAGTTCCATTCTAATGCTGTTTTGCTCCAATTGCGCATTGAGCCAATAATAATATTTCTTGTATGCCATTTTAAATCTCCATCAAAGTTGCCTGTATTCGAGGTGTATTGCTCTGTAAAATAGATGTTTTTATTCGGGAATGCGTTATGAACGGTTGACAATGTACTAATATCTCCTTCATACAAATGAAAGGCCGATCCGTCTATGTAGGGATAGGCAGCAGCATCCTTTAAAATTGAAATAGGGTATTCAGGTTTATTGCAATTATGGTCATAGACAATGATTTTAGTTTTCAGATTGGCGTTTTGAAAAATCGGTCCCAAATGATTTTTAATAAAATCGGCTTGGTCTGTAGCGGGCATTAACAAACTTGGATTATTTCCTGGATGGAGCGGTTCGTTTTGGGGAGTTATGGCATCAATAGTAATTCCTTCGGCTTTCATTTGTTGGATGTATTTCACAAAATAGTTGGCATAAACGCCATAATATTTGGGTTGCAAACTTCCGCCTATAAAACTGTTGTTGTCTTTCATCCAAATGGGTGGAGACCAAGGAGTGGCAATTATTTTGATATTGGGATTGATGGCCAGAATTTCTTTCAACATAGGAATCACATCAGTCTTATTTGGAGCCAAACTAAATTTTTCGAGATTCAAGTCTGTTTGTCCATCTGGCAAATCGTTATAAGTGAAAGGTACTGCGTCCAAATCGGAAGCACCAATACTAATCCTGAGATAACTTACGGAAATCGAATTGGCATTTGTACCAAACAATTCTTGCAATAATTCCTGTCTTTTTTGTGCATTCAACTGATTTATAACTTGAGCACTTCCGCCAGTTAAGGTATAACCAAATCCGTCAATGGTTTGAAATTGTTGAGCATCATTGACCTCTATATTAGGATAATTATTAAGAGTCGAGCCAAAAGCTAAAACTGAAGTTTGCTTTTGAAGCATTGCGCTTTGATTGGCTTTTGTTAACCAAAAATCCATTTCATTTGGAACCACAGGAGCAGTTGGAGTTTGAGCAACAACATCATTGGACGATGAACAACTCAAAAAAAGAATGGATACCGTTAACAGAAATAAACTTTTCATATGTTGATATTTATTGTTTTTATCGGTCATATGTAATTCGCATATCTTTATCAGTGTTTACTACCGATTTTTAGGAATGCTCATTTCATAGTTTTATGTGTAATAATTTGTGTTTTAATTCCATACAACTTCAATATTAATCGGTAAAAACAATCCGATTACTATTTTAAACTTTTTAAATATAAATAAATCCATCAATAAGAACGAAAATTATTTTCATAACATTTGAAACTGTTCTTATTGATGGATTAAAAAACAACACTAATAACCAGGATTTTGTGTCAAGAGTGCATTAGCATCTAATTTATCTTGAGGAATAGGCCATAAAAGTCTATTTTGATTAATATTAGTTGCAAATGGCAGCACATTTCCACTACCATCTTTTTGTTGAGATAACATTTGAATTGCTTTTCCCATTCTTTTTAAATCAAACCAACGATCACCTTCGAAAGCCAATTCCATTAATCTTTCTTCCAGAACTTTATCAATTGCAATAGATTGGCTTGAAGCACTAATTGGCGCAATTCCGGCTCTGGCTCTTACCTTATTTACTTGGACCATCGCTCCATTAAAATCTCCTGTACTTGCCAAAGCTTCGGCTTTTAGTAATAAAATATCAGCCAAACGAGCAAGATAGTTGTTTTGATTGCCATTGGTATCTCTCATTTTATAAGCAAAAGGATAGCCTGTTGAAGACCAATAAGCATCAGACCAACCAACATTTTCTCTCGTTACAGTCGTTGCCAATCTTTGAGTGTCGCCATTATTGGTATAAGCTTGAATTAGAGTATGGGAAGGAGCATTGAATTTTTTCCAATCGGTTCCTAAAAACATAAAAGTATTCCAAGCACCAATTGGGCTTCCCCATCCGTCTCCATTAACTTCCCAAATGGATTCAGCATTTCCTTCGTGTGCGCTATCAAAAAGATGATCAAAAGTTGGCAAAAGTGTATAACCACCGCCAATAACCACGTCGCAATATTGATTTACTTTGGTCCAATCTGGATTGGGCATTGTGGCATATACTTTTGCAAGAAGTGCATTGGCCGCCATTTTGTTGGCTTTAAATTTATAAGAAGCGTCAGGTGCTTTTTGGATAGCCACTTGGCAATCGGCAATGATTTGTGCATAAACTTCGGCAACTGGTTTTCTTACAGGGAAAAGCTCGTTAAATGCTTCTTCAAAGTTAGCGCTTGAAATTGAGAAAACAGCTTCTTTTGCAATAGGGCAATCTCCCCATAATTGAACGGCTTGAAAATGATTTAGCGCTCTAATCAATGAAGCCTCACCAATCATTTCGTTTTTTCGGGTGGCACTTAAATCGGTTGCTTGATCAACATAATTAATCACAATATTACAAGTGTTAATGTTGTTGTAAATATCATTCCAATCGCCTTTCATTTGCGAATTAGTCGATAGCATTTGATAGGTTTCATATTGAAAAATGGCAGGGTTATCAGCGCCCATATAAGCATTATCAGATTGTCCATCACCAACCAAGAAGAAATCCAATTGCCAATAACCCGAGCCAAAAGTTCCATACACAGCGTTCATTCTAGATTCGGCAGCAGCGGCATCTTTTATTACAATACCATCGTTAAGTGAAGTTGCTTCTTCAGTAATTGGTTCAGTGTCTAAATAATCGGAACAGGATGTTAAAAACAACAGCATTAATGCTGTCATTATTTTTAAATAATTTTTAAATAATTTCATAACTATATCGTATTTATATTTTTAGTATTAAAAATTGGCTTTTAGTCCAAAAACAAACGTTTTAACTTGAGGATAGGTTCCTAAATCGATACCTTGACCAATTCCTGTAGCATTATTAAAAGCTCCAACTTCAGGGTCAAATCCTTTGTAATTCGTTATTGTATATAGGTTTTGTCCAGTTACATATAATTTTAATGAGTTCAATCTCCATTTTTCCAATTTAAATTGATATCCAAGAGTAACGGCTTTCAATCGAACATAAGAACCGTCTTCTACAAATCTATCAGAAACGTGTAAAGCACTTGCATCATTGGCTTTTGGAACATCAGTAATTTGACCCGGGGTAGTCCATCTATTCAATACTTCGGTCGATTGATTGTTGTAATTATTCATCAATGTTAAATCCATTCTTGAAGCATTGAAGATATCTCCACCTTCTGAACCCGTGATTAAAACGTCTAAACTAAATGTTTTATAACTAAAATCATTGCTTAAACCAAAGGTGAAATTAGGATTAGGATTTCCTATATTAGTTCTGTCATCTGGTGTGATATTTCCATCGCCATTTATGTCTTTGTACAACAATGTACCTGTTGTAGGATCTACTTTGTCCACTTTATATCCATAGAAGCTTCCTAATGCACTTCCTTCGGTTAATAGAATTACACTTTCTCCAACTGAAGTTAAATTTTGGAATGGTAATTTTTTAAGCAACCCTAATTTAACCACTTGATTGTCATTGAAGGAAATATTGAAATTAGTATTCCATTTGAAATCGCCAGTTAAGTTTATTGTATTTAAACTTAATTCCAATCCTTTGTTTTCAATTTCACCAGCATTGTAATAATAGGGTTTTGAAAAACCTGGGAAATAAATAATTTGAAGCAAGTCTTTAGTATTCTTTTTATAGATATCCGCTGTGAATTTGATTCTGTTTTTGAATAAACCCAAATCTAAACCTAGATTGATATCAGTTGTTGTTTCCCATTTCAAATCTGGGTTTCCTATTTGATCTAAAGTGGTAACATTCGTCAACGGATTAGTATAATTCAAATCAAAGCTTGAATAGGCTGGCAATCCAGATAAATTACCTGTTTTTCCCCAACCACCTCTTAATTTTAATTCACTAATAGTAGGTGTATCTTTTAAGAAATCTTCATTAGAAATAATCCAAGCTCCCGAAACTGCTGGAAAAAATCCCCATTTATTGTCTTTGGATAATTGAGAGGCACCGCTTTCTCTAAATACGCCATTCAAAATATATTTATTTTTAATAGTGTAAATTGCTCTTCCAAAATAAGACAGACTTCTTACCTCATTTTCTCTGTTTTCGAATGATTGATTTTTAGCAGCATTAATATCATAACTAGTTTGCTCTACAGGAAATCCGGTTCCAGAATTGGCATCTTTAGTATAATTGTTTTTCTGCATAGACATACCTCCTAATAAGTTTAAATCTGAGTTATCAAATTTCAACACATAGTTCAAAGTGTTTTCAAAATTCCAATTCTTATTGTTTTCTACCGTATTACTACCTCTTCCTTTGTCGGAATCAGGGTTGTTATCCCCATTTCTTCCCCAAACATTGGTGTATGGATCTACAAACTGAACGTTATCTGATTTTGTCCAATCTAATGAAAGCATTGGTTTCCAAACCAAATTATGCACGATATTGACATCAAAACTAATGCTGCTTAAGTATCTATTTACAGCTGTTGTGTTAAGTCTTGACAATAATGAAACTGGGTTTTCCCAACCAGATTGATATGGATTTTCTGCATATTGACCCTCTTTATATCCATCTTTATAAGATCCATCTGCATTAGTTTCTCTAACATTTAATTGAGATCCCCAAGTAGGCAAAAATGCAGGCGTTACTAAAGCACTCATAACCGCACCACCTTGTCCAACACTATTATTATCACTGATGTAAGAGCCGTCAGATTGAATAATATTCATATTTACATCTGTTTTTAACCAAGGAGTAAGACTAGCATTCACATTTATTTTTCCAGAGAAACGGTTGTATTTTGATGGATTTATTACACCATCTACCATTTGGTAGCCCAAAGCGCCATAGAATTTAATTTTTTCTGTACCTCCAGCGTAAGACAAATTATAATTTTGATCTACACCAGTTTTCAAAATTTCATCTTGCCAATTGGTATTTATTCCAGTGTATTTTGCATCGTTTGCGGTGGTCAAATAACTTGGATTAATTTCAGTAATCAATGATTTATAATCTGTTAAATTTAAAACATCTACATTGCTAACTGATTTTGACAAACCTAAATAAGAACTAAATTGGAAATCATTTTTATTCGATTTTCCTTTTTTAGTCGTAATAATTACAACTCCAGTTGAACCATTAACACCATAGATAGCTGTTGCAGTGGCATCTTTTAAAATAGATAAATCCACAATATCTTCGGTATTCAAACCAGAAATGTCTTTAGTCTGGATTCCATCGACAACATATAAGGGTGAGTTTTCAGAATTTATGGAACTAAGCCCTCTAATTCTCACATCAAAACTTGCGCCTGGTTTTCCTGAAGTTTGCACCACATTTACCCCAGCAGCATTTCCTTGTATTGCCTGAGCAACCGATACAATTGGACGATCCTCAAACGCATCCGACTTGACTTTAGAAACTGCATTTGTTGAATTTTTCATCTTCTGAGTTCCATAACCTACATTAATTACAACTTCTTGCAACGATTGTGACTCAGTATGAAGTTTTACATTAATACTAGTTCGGCCGTTAATGGGTTCCTTAACGGAAGTATAGCCCAAATAACTAAATACTAAAGTACCGCTAGAGGCAGCCTTTATTTGATAATTCCCATCCGCATCAGAAGTAGTTCCCTTTGAGGTTCCTTTAATTAAAATTGTTACTCCAGGAATGGCCATTCCATTTTCATCATTCACTTTTCCTTTTACGTTTACCTCTTGTGCTTGAACGCAAATTGAAAATAAGAGAGATGAAAGACAAAAAATAAATAATTTTGTTAATTTCATTTTTCTAAAAATTTTGGTTAATTAATTAGTAATTTCATCCAAAAGTACAGCTGTTTTTTTGTTAAGTGTAATAATTATTCATTACAAAAACCATACAAAGTTCATTTTTGAACTGGACAAAAACTATACAAACATTTTTTAATTATTTAAATGTCAATGTTTTAAAAATTAATTTATGTTATAAAGAAAAACATTTATGTCAAAAAAAAACACAACATTCTAAAAAAAGGTAATTTAGCTCTTGAAATTAATTTTTTGCGAAAAATGGATGGCCATTTGCAAGTTAAGAAAACGTTTTCGCTTACAAATCAAATCATTACAATTTGAATTCATTATGGGTTATTTAAGATTTAAAATACTAGTATTGTTCTTATTTGGAACATCCCTTTTTGGTCAGGTAAAAAACATTGGACTTCCAGAAATAAGAAATTATAAGAGAACTGACTATAAAGGAGGCACCCAAAATTGGAATATTGACCAAGATAAAAACGGTAATTTATATTTTGCCAACAACAATGGGTTATTTCAATTTGACGGTTCAACCTGGCAAAAATATCCATTGCCCAATTCTCCAGATGTTAGATGCGTAAAAATTGACCCTTCAGGAAAAATTTTCGTAGGTGGCTATAGCGAATTTGGATATTACAAAACCAATTCAAAAGGGAAGTTAGAATATGTATCTATTTCAAAATTAGTAAACAAACAAAAAATAATTGATTTTATCTGGAAAATACATCTTTATAAAAATGAAGTTGTTTTTCAATCATTTGCTAGAATTTATAGTTATAAAAACAACCAATTAAAAATTGTAGATGCCCCCGATAGATTTCAATTTTCCTTTCAGATAAAAGATCATCTTTACTTACAAGATATTTCATCTGGTTTATTAGAATATAAAAATGGCAAATTGTACCCATTAAAAGGTACAACAATTTTTAATAACACCGAAATTTGGGGCATGTTTCCTTTGCCAGAAGGCAAATTACTCATAGCTACTTTAAACAAAGGACTTTTTGTGTACGACAATCAAGGTGTAAAACCCTGGAATACCGAGGCCAATAGTTTTGTTAAGAAAAACAATTCACTAGGAGGTGTAGCCTTCAAAGACAAATTTATTGTATTGAATTCTGTTTTGAATGGAATTATAATTTGTGATACCAATGGCAAAATAATTCAGCATATTGAACACAAAAAAGGACTTCAGAACAACACTGTTTTAACTTCTTTTATAGATAACAAAAACAATCTTTGGTTGGGTCTTGATAATGGAATTGATTTTATAAATGAAAATTCACCTTTCACCTATTTCGGTTTTAGTTATGGTATTAGTACGGTTTATGCTTCTGTTGTTCATAACGGAAAGTTGTATGTGGCCACAAATCAAGGTGTTTTTTATCATGTATGGAACACCCCTTTTCGAGAAGATAATTTTTCATTAATAGAGGGAACAACAGGGCAGGCTTGGAACATTCAGGTAATTGATGGACAGTTAATTTGTGGAAACAATAACGGAGCTTTAGTAATTGAAAACAACCATTCAGTCAGAACTCTTGACAACAGAGGTTATTTTGGATTCAAGAAAATACCAAACCATCCCAATTTTATTATAGGCTCTAATTACAATGGTTTTGCTGTTTTTGAGAAAGGAGCTAACGGATGGGTATTCCGAAATCAAATTGCCGGTTTTAAAAAACCATCTAACTCATTCGAAATGGACAACTCTTATATGTGGTTAAAAAAGGATGAGTTAATTTACCAAATGGGTATTTCTAGTGATTTTAAAAAATTCAGTACCATAAAAACGTACTCCAACTTATCGAATACACTTAAAGGAATTGGTAGTATTCAAACACTAAACCACACTGTATATTTTCAAACAAACAATCGTTTCTTTAGATATTCTCAAGACCAAGATTTGTTTTTTGAAGACCAAAAAATTACGGCATTATTTAAAGATATTCCCAAAATATATTCTTTGAAACAGGATTCAGAAGGGAATATCTGGTATATTTTTAAAGAATCATTGGGGGTTTTGTCAAAGACTTCTAACGGAAATTATAGAAATATTGTAGCTCCATTTTCGAGCTTAACGGGTAATTTAGTCAACAATTATTTGTCTATTAACACCATTAATCCAAAAAATATTTTCATCGGACTAACGAATGGGTTGGCACATTATGATTCTCAACTTTTGAATAATTCGGTTAGAAAACCCACCGCATTCATCCGAAGTTTTTCGTTTCCAGGAGACACGCTGATGTTTGGCAATAGTCAAAACACATTTGAAAAACAGAAAATTCCATATAAATCAAATCGGGTAAAGTTTACTTTTTCTTCTCCCAGCTATGAAAACATAGACAATATTGAATTTTCGCATCAATTAGAAGGCTTCGATGACCGATGGAGTAACTGGTCACCCATTACTATCAAAGAATATACAAACTTAAGGGAAGGTGACTACAAAATGAATCTGAAAGCAAGAAACGGTTTTGGAGTACAATCTGAAGTAACACAAATTCCATTTACCATTTCTCCGCCTTGGTACAGACATTTTGTTGCTTATTTTTGTTACATCATACTAATTATTGCCATCATTTATTATATAAGAAATAGAATTAAAATAAAAATACGTAAAAACAGATATTACGAAACTATCGAACAGCGAAGGCTTTATCTGGAAAGAGAATCCAAAATTAGAAAAGAGCAATTTGATTTAGAAAAAGAAATCGAACGATTAAAAAATGATAAGCTTCAAACTAAAATTCTATCAAAAGATAAGGAATTGGTTACCAATACGCTACAAATTGTAAAAAAGAACAAAATACTAAAAGGGATTATTCATAAACTCAAAGACATTAATGTAGATTCTTTTGACGAATCGACTAAATTTCAATTTAACAAACTCAACAAAAGTATTGTAAGAGAGGTAAATACAGATAAAAGTTGGAAAGATCTTGAAAAACACATAAAAAATGTTCATTTCGATTTCCTGAAAAGATTGAAAGAAAAATATCCAACCATTTCCCCTCGAGAATTGGATTTATCGACCTATTTACTGATGAATATGTCAACAAAAGAAATTGCAGAAATCATGAACATTTCGAGTGGAGGTGTAGAAGTGTCCCGTTATCGTTTACGCAAAAAATTTGGTCTCAATAAAAAGGAAAATCTAACTGGTTTTTTAATGAGTATTTAACCCAAAAAGGCCATCATTTCTGATAGCCTTTCTTGAAAAAAAATTATACAAAAAATATTATTTCATTTTCAACTTCAAAACAGTAATCGAATAAGCTGGCAAATTCATCTGTGCTTTTTCGCCTTTCAATTTATACTCGCTTGTTGTTGGGATAATTTTTTGGGGAGTTTCAAAAGAATTTTCGTCTGCCAAATTCGGACTAACAAGTGTGATAACAGTTCCTTTAGATTCTAATTTGCTTCCTTTCAAATCAATTGCAACTTCTTGTGGAGTGGGTGAGGTGTTGACCAATTTCACAATGATTTCTTTGGTATTGGCATCTTTTACGGCAGAAGCGTAGAGGTTGTTTTGTCCCGTTAGCGGTTTTCCGTCTTTGGTGATGTTCAATAAATCGGTTCCTTTGTTGAGAGAAAACAACTTTTGCACCTGATAATTCGCGGAACCATAAGCCTCCAAATTGTTGAACCAAATCATATCCGGCGCCCATTGCCAAGCTTCTGCGTGAGCCATCAACGGAGCATAAGAAGTCAAGTGAACCACTTCGGCATTTCTTTCTAAACCTGTCATAAAAGCGGCTTCAGAAAAAGCAGATTCCCAGTTGTTTTTGGTAATTAACTTATTGTCAATAGTACTGTGGGCGGCATATTCTCCCGCAAAAACTTTAGGTCCTTTTCGGTCGTAATTGTCATAACGCGCGGCATTGTCCCTGAACCATTGCGGACTTTTATAATAATGTTCGTCCACCAATTCGGCATTCAATTTTCTCAATTCCTGCATTCCATAGTCAAAATATTCTCCGTCTGGCGATGGCCCACTTCCAGAAACAATCGTGATTTTTGGATATTTTTCTTTTATCGCTTTTTCGAAAATTTTATATCTTTCGATGTAATCAGGTCCCCATTGTTCGTTACCCACACCAATGTATTTCAGGTTAAACGGTTTTGGATGTCCCATATCCGAGCGCAATTTCCCCCAAGGCGTCGCTTCCGAACCGTTGGCAAATTCAATCAAGTCCAAAGCATCTTGAACGTACGGATCTATTTCGTCAATTGGCGTTAATTCGCCGGTGTTATATTGGCACGCCATTCCGCAACTCAAAACTGGCAAGGCTGCTGCGCCAATGTCTTCGGAAAGTTGGAAATACTCAAAAAATCCCAATCCAAAACTTTGAAAATAATCGGGTGCCGCTTTTTGCGGAAACTCCATATTCCAACGGTTGATTCTTGTTTTTCTATTCTCGACTTCGCCCACCGAATTTTTCCATTGATAACGGTCTGCCAAAGTTCTTCCTTCGACAATGCAACCGCCTGGAAAACGCAAAAATCCTGGTTTCATATTATACAAAAGTTGCACAATATCTTTGCGTAAGCCGTTTTTTCTGTTCTTCCAAGTGTCTTCTGGAAACAATGAAATCATATCCAAATCGATAGTTCCCGTACCTTCAAAGGTGATTTTGAGTTTGGCTTTTGCCTCGGTTTGTGTCGCCGTGAATTGTGTTGAATAGGATTTCCAATCATTCGATGTGGGAACAATACTGGTTTCGCCCAATACTTTTTTGTCTTTATCGATAAACTGAATAATTATTTTTTTGATGGCACCATCGTGATTCGCCGCCTTCAAAGAAAGATTGTATTTGGCTTCTTTTTTAACACCCATTCCTCTAAATCCTTCGTTTACGAGGGCATATCCTTTGTCATCATTTACCTGAACTCTACAAAAATTAGGATTGGTTTTGTTTTCCAATACCGTGATGGGCAACGCAAAACCCGATTGCTGGTTCAAAGAAAGTCTTTTGGTATTGGGTTGTTCCCATCCCATCAAGGGTTTTTCGAATTCGAAAGAGCGGTTTTTAATCATTTCGGCATACAAACCTCCATCGGCGGCAAAATTGATGTCTTCAAAAAACAAACCGAACATCGTGGGTTGTATTTTGGTAATGGTTTTGGCTGCATCCACTTCCAAAATTATCTTTTGGGCATTGGCATAAAAGCCGGAAATTAATAAACCACAAAGGGTTATTCTTGAAATAAGATTGTGTTTCATATTTTTATTCTTGATTATTAGATGGGATTTTTTGCATACAAAAATACGGATAGCATTAGAAAATGAAATGGATGATTACACCTCAAATATGGATAGATATGAATTAAAAGATGGATTATCTGACTACTATTTCTTCCCCTTAACCTTAACGGGTTTCACAATTTCGAAAACATCGACTGGTAAAATGTTTCCATCCTTGTCAAATCGCATTGGCGAAATACAGGTTTCACGGTTGTAACCATTACCGTCAGGAATTCTAAAGCGGTGGTAAGCAATATACCATTCGTCTTTGCCAGGAACCTTTACTACTGAATGATGTCCCGCACCTTTGACAACGCCTTCTCTTTTTAAAACAGTACGACCATCGGCTTTGGTAAAAGGGCCAAGAGGCGAATCGGAAGTGGCATAAGCTATGGAATATCTAGGGTCACGAGTGTCAAATTCTGACCACATCAGGTAATATTTTCCGTTTCTTTTGAATACGAAAGAACCTTCGTTATAGCCTTTTGGTTTGATGGAAATAATTTTCGACGCATCATACGAAATCATATCATCATTCAATTTAACCATATTGCAATTGCCTTGTCCAAAATACAAATAAGCTGAACCGTCATCATCTACAAAAACCATTGGGTCAATCATCTGTCCTTTTAGCATTCCTTTTGGTGCTAATGGTTTTCCCAAAGCATCTTTGAAAGGTCCAGTTGGTTTGTCGGAAACTGCTACTCCAATATTTACATTTGCTGAAAAATAATAGTAATATTTTCCGTTTTTGTAAGCGATGGCTGGTGCCCAAGCTCGTTCTTTTGCCCAGCTAATGTCTTTGGGTAAATCCAAAATTACTTTTTCGGATTCCCATTTTACCAAATCATTGGAAGACCAACAAGTAAAACTCGTAGCATTCCATCCATCAGTACCATCGGTTGTAGGATAGATGTAGAATTTTTTGCCAAAAACCGCAATATGAGGATCGGCATAAACGTCTGGCAAGACTGCTTTTGGTGCGTTCAAGGTGTCCTTTTGAGAATATGAATTTGCGGAAAGCAAAACAGTGATTAGTAGTAAGAGTGTTTTTTTCATTTCATTTTTCATTATAAAGTTTAATAGTTCTGCTGGAAACGGAACAATTATTTCTTAATGGTTTAAAATTGTTTCAGTTTTTTAATAAATTTTCTGGAACTCCTCCCCATTTTTCGTTCAGTCGTTTGGCTTCTTCGGCAGTTATTCCAATGACGCTTCCGTGGCGGGGATAGAAATTTTTGGTAAATGATTCTGGTGCTGGCGTAAACTGGTACAAATCTTTGCTACGCTGAAACTCATAACGGTGATTCGTATATAAATCATACATCAAAATATAGGAATCCGATTGGTTCAATTTGAAAATGCTCGATCCTTCAACCACGATTTTTCTATCGGAGTAAGCGTCTAAATAGTTGAAATTTTCTGTCCAAGGGCCTTGAAGCGATTTTCCAATAGCCTGACGGATTCCGTTTTTGAATTCTTTGCCGTTTTCGTCCTTGGTATTTCCTTTGAAAAAGAAATGATAGGTGCCATCTTTATAAATAATATCGCCGTCAATAGCTCCATATTTGGGATTGAATAGCAATTTAGGTTCGTTCTCAAAACCGCTGAAATCCTTGTTGGCGTAGCCACAATAAAAATCGAGTTTCAAATCGTCTTTGTATTTCACCGTGAAATACACCATATATTTATCGGCTGCAGGATCATAAATGGTTTGTGGCGCCCAAACCCATTGGATATTGGCAAACTTTATTGGATAACTTTTTTCGAGGTCAATAAAATGATGCTTCCAATCTGTTAAATTATCCGATTGCAACATCACGATTCCAGGATTGTGTCCCCATCCGTTTTTGGCGGTATTCATATCGGTAGCGACCATATAAAAACTTTTTTCGTCCTCGCTTCGCAAAATGTGTGGATCTCTAATTCCGCCCGTTCCTGATATTGTTTCGGATGAAAGAATAGGCTGATTATTGTTCAAGGCAAACCAATTCACGGCATCGGCACTAACTCCAAAACGAACTTGTTCGTCGCTTGTTCTTGGCCCTGAACCTTCGAAATAGGTAAACAAATAACCTTGCAATTCTTGGTCAGTGTAGGCTACCGAAATATCAAATGATTTTTTGGCTTTGGCACTTCCAGAAGTAAGTGTGGCTGTCATTGTAACCTTTACTTTTTTGCCTTTTCTTGAAGAACGTTTCAGTAGTTTTCCATCGTTCGAAATGTAATCCGATTTACTGGATTTCCAGCTAATCGTCGAACCACTTGTGCCAATCGAATCGAGTAACAAATTCCAATGCAAATTTTTAGTATAGCCTTCGGGGATTTGCAATGCTTTTGCATCGGCAATAGTTTTTTCTTTATCGGTTTTATTTTGAGCAAAAACAACTGTAGTCATCAAAAGGATGAGACTCAAAAAAGGGTATTTAATATTTTTCATATTTATGGAATTTTAATCTACTTCAACAACCTAACCTCATAAATACCCGTAATACTCGAATTGGGTTTGGCTTTAAATTGCACTTGCAAAATCTTATTTTTGGCGTTCAAGATTTCGGTAGGAAGCTCGATGATTTTGTCTATAAATTGATTGCCTTCCGTTCCTTCCATATTGATGGAAGCAACCAAAATTTCATTCACAAAAACATCAAAATTCTTATTCTTGTCCGCACCAAAATAAGTGATACGAAGATTTTTAGCTTCTAAATCATTGTTTTTTAAATCATAACTAAACCATCCTTTTCCATTACGATAATGACGTTCTTTGAATGTTCCAGTATCGGTTTTTTCGCCTTTAAAATTATGATCCGATTCCGGTTGTTGTTCGCCGGCGGTCACTACATCAAGGGTAATCGCTTCCAATTGCATCTGTGCTTCCTCTCTTTCTTTCATCGCTTTTTGAATTTCCGGCAATTTTTCTTTAGTGGTGTAAGGCCAATACAACATATATCTTGCATCGTGAATTTGGAAAAACGGCACCAATTGCAACTCTTTATATTTCTCCTGATACATTAAATCTGAAGCCGAAAAAGTAAAGGGTTTTTTGGCAACAGCTTTTAAGGATGAAGCCAAATGTTGATTGTTCGAAACCAATAAAGGTGCGTCTTCTATCGGGTAAATGGCACCACTGGCAATGTGTCCCATTCGGCTGTCGTCGGCTGTTAATCCTTTTAAATCGGTAGTGTCTGTTATGGCGGCAAGCACAATTGGTCCTCGAACAAATGATACCCAATCGGATTTATCGGGCAATTGCTCCGTTTTGTTTTGCATTGGCAAAAGTATCGAAATCACATCGCCTGACTTCCATTTTCGTTCTATCGAAACGTATGAATTTTGATCTTTAACCAAGTTCATTTCCTGATTGTTGACCTTTATTTTCAATTGCCCATTTTCGACCCAAGATGGATAACGGAATTTGATGGCGAATTGCTGTGCTTTTTTTAATGTCAATATGATGGACGATTGTTCTTCAAACGGGAATTTGGTGTTTTGCGTTAACGAAATTCCTTTTTCTTTCCAATTCAAGGTCGAAGGAATAAACAAATTCACATAGAGATTTTGCTGGTCGTGCGCATAAATCAGTTCACCATATTTTCCGTGGTTTTCCAATCCAGAACCCACACAACACCAAAAAGATTGTTGCGCCTCAGAATACACTCGGTAATGGCGTGGTCGAATAGGTGTGAAATAGACAAAACCACCATCGGGATGTTGTGACGACAGAATGTGGTTGTAGGTCGTGCGTTCGTAATAATCCATATATTTTGAAGAAGGATTAGCCAAAAATAAATGCTTGCTCAATTTCAGCATGTTGTAACTGTTGCAAGTTTCGGGACCTTCACGGGATTCCAACATTGAGGAAAAATCGGTTGCTGGATTAAAATGCTCCCGCACGCTATTTCCTCCAATGGAAATCGTTCGGTTATTGACCACCGTGTTCCAGAAGAAGTTGGCGGCATTCGCCCAATTTTTGTCGCCCGAAACTTCGGCAACACGCATAAAACCTATTACTTTAGGAATTTGAGTATTGGCATGCATTCCGTTCAGGACGTCTTTATTTTCCAAAAGCGGATCCAAAATTGTTTTGTGGGAGAATTTTTGGGCCAAAGTCAGGTATTTTTTGTCGCCTGTAATGGCTGCCACATCAGCAAAAACTTCGTTCATTCCGCCGTGTTCGCTTCGTAATATTTCCTGAATTTGGGCATCAGATAAATTGGCGGTAAGCGTCAAACACCAGTCCGAAA
>ENA-UPSM01003337-UPSM01003337.1-activated-sludge-metagenome-genome-assembly--contig:-NODE-3337-length-18151-cov-6.927553_pt1 | contig 18151 bp, 16 predicted proteins | sample MGYA00238181_ERZ773283 | MGnify/ENA primary metagenome ERZ773283 (study PRJEB29023, sample SAMN05720199) | activated sludge metagenome | isolation source: Anaerobic digester | place: Japan...
GGTGGGTTGGGGATGCGCTGGATCGTGCGGCGAGCCGCATCCGCCGGCCCGGGCTGAAGCGCCGGGCCACGTGGCGGGGCGCTTCAGCCCCCGCCGGTCGGTGGGGCCAGTCCGGGGGAGTCCGGTCGGAGACCGGACCCACGGAGTGGGTGTGTCGGCTCCGGGCGGGACGCGTAGGACCGGTCTTGACCGGTCGCGGCAGGCGTGGGCCGCAGGGGACGGCTCAAGTCCGCGAGTCCGGTCGGAGACCGGACCTACGGGGCGAGCGTGCTGGCGGGTCGGCAGCGCAGGCTTGCGACCGGCGGTGTATCCGGGCGATATGCGGAACAGCCCGCCGCCGGTGCGGGCGGTTGCCGACCCTGCCCATGATCGAACAAGCCCTCCTTCACGCCGCCCTCGCGGTTGTCGCCGTCTTTGTTGCGCTCGTCGCCCTGGCGCACCTGCTGCGGCGGCTGCGCGGGCTGCGCTTCCGGTGGACGTATCACCTCTTCGCGGGTGCGGTGGCGTTGCTGACCGGCGCGCATCTGTTGCCGGCGACGCTGGGCTGGCGCGGCGCGGCGCTCACGCACCTCACGGCGGCGACGCTCGTGCTGGCGGCTTTCCCGCTGGTGACGCTGCTCAACCGCATCTGCTGGGTCCGGACGGCAACCGCGTGGAGGCGCCGCGGTTGTTGATCGACCTGACGGGCGTGGTGGTGGGGGTGGTGGCGGTGCTGTCGGCGATGCAGTTCGTCTATGCGGTGCAGGTGCCGGGTCTGCTTGCCGGTTCGGGCGTGGCGGCGCTGGTGCTCGGCCTGGGCATGCAGGACCAGCTCAAGAACATGTTCGCCGGCCTTGCGCTGTATTTCGAGAAGCCTTTCAAGGTGGGCGACTGGCTGCTGATCGACGGCATCCATGCGCGCGTGGTCGAGATCTCCTGGCGCTCGACGCGGCTGCTGACGACCGCCGAGGTGCAGATCGAGATGGATAACGGCGCGCTGCTCAACCAGACGATCTACAACTTCCAGCGGCCCACGCCCGAACACTCCGTGAGCACGATCATCGGGCTGCACTACGATGCGCCACCGGCGAAGGTGATCGAGGTGTTGCGTGCGGCGGCGGCCTCGGTGCCGGGCGTGCTGCCCGAGCGGCCCCCCGTGGTGTACCTCAAGAATTTCGGCGATTCGGCGATCGAATACGAGATCTGCGTGCGCATCGTGGACCATGCGATCATGAACCGCGTGCTCAGCGATGTGCGTGCGCATTGCTGGTATGCCGTGAAACGGGCGGGCATCGAGATCCCCTATCCGCAGATGGTACTGCACCGGGCCGCGCCGGCCGACCCCGGGACCGGGGTCCGCCAGGCCGCCGCGGCGATGCTGCGGGCGCACAAGATCTTCGGCTGCCTCACCGCGGAGCAGTGCGCCGCCCTGGTGCAGGCCAGCCCGGTGGTGCAGTTCGCCAACCACGAGCGCATCATCAGCCAAGGGGTGGCGGGCGACTCGCTGTTCGTGCTCGTGCGCGGCGCGGTCGACGTGCGGATCACGCGCGACGGGCAGGCCCGCAGCGTGGCCAAGCTCGGGGCGGGCGATTGCGTGGGCGAGATGTCGTTGCTCACCGGCGACCCGCGCTCGGCGACGGTCGTGGCGGAGGGCGAGGTCGAGGCGGTGGAGATCGGCAAGGCGGTCTTCGGGGCGTTCGTGCGCTCGAACCCCGTGGTGTTGGAGCAGCTCAGCGAGCTGCTGGCGCAGCGCCAGATGGCGAACGCCAAGCAGGCCAACGAGGGCGCGGCGACGACGCACGAACAGGTGCGCAACGGCATGCTGCGGCGGCTGCGATCGTTCTTCGCGCTGGGCTGATCCCGGACGCCACGTGGCCCGGTGCTTCAGTCCGGGCCGGCGGGCTTGGGCCGACAGCGTGCACGCGGCGGAGCCGGAGGCTGCGAATCACGGGGGCGAGGCGGGCGGAGTCGCTCGGCGGGGGCTGAAGCACCCCGCCACGGGCGGACCGACGGTGGCGGCGGTGTCGCACGGGCACGAAAAAGCCGCGCCGGGGACCGGCGCGGCTGGGAGAGGGGATCGGTGGCGGTTACTTGCGCGTCACGATCGGCGCAGTCTTGGTGACCGTGTGCATCACGGCGCCGGTCTCGGCGTTGATGAGCGAGACGGTGAGCTTGGCGGCGACACCTTCGACGGCAGGCGTGTCACGGGTGCCGGCGACGGCGGTCACACCGGGGACGACCTCGATGAGGGCGAAACCGGCCGCGGGCTGGGTCTGGCTGTAGGCGAGTTTCACACCGGCGGGGGCCGCGGCGACGGCGGCCGGGGTGCTGAGCGAACCCACGGAGATCTCCTCGAGGCCCTCGGCGGAGACCGAGTGGTACTGGGCGCTGCCGCCGACGATGGCCAACAGGCCCTTTTCGTTGAGCTGGTTGGCGCGCACGTGATCGAGGAACGCCTGGCGCTCGCGGCGGAACGCGGTGACGTGCGAATCCGGGGCGCTGTCGGGGCCGACGATGGCCGAGGGCTGGATCACAAGGCGGAAGGGCGAGGGGGAACTGACGATGTTGCGCTCGAGCCACTCGGCCTGGGAGGGTCCCCAGAGGGACTTGTCCTTGCCGTCGGCGGCGGTGTTCGGGCTGCGGTAGTCGCGCACTTCGAGCATCCAGAGGGCGAGGTCGCGGGTGGCCTGGACGGAGCGGAAGGTGAGGCTGGCCGGATCGCGCGGGTCGGTGACCGGGACCTGCTCCCGGAAGATGTCGGAGCCGAGTTCGGCGGAGGGCTCCTTGCCGGCGGTGTAGTCGGCGCCGGCGAAGCGGAAGTCGCGGTCGTTCTTGAGCCAGTAGGAGCCGACGGTGCCGAGCAGGCCGGCGACCTTGGGCTGGGCGAGCAGGGCGTGCCACTTGGCGCGCATGGCCTCGGGGCTGGTGGCGGGGGAGGAGGCCGGAGCATCGTAGGCGACGCTGTTGCCGGCGAAGACGACGTAGTCGGGCTTGGCGGCGATGAGCTGGTCGATCGCGGCGGAGAACTTCGGCGCAGCGATGTCGAGGCCCTGGACGACCGCGATGCGGACTGCGCGGGAGGCGAGCGAGCCCGACATGGTGCGGAAGGTGTGGACCGCGCTGGTCTTCAGGAACTGCTCGGCCGGGTTGGGGCCGAACTTGTAGCGCCAGTGGTACTCGCGGCCGCCGCGCAGCGACTCCATGGAGTTGCGACCGAACATGTACTTGATGACGTAGTCGCTCTCGGGGCTGATCTTGATCCACTCGGTGACGACGGGGTGGGAGAATTCGGGGTTGTCGGCCGCCTCGAAGCGCGCCCAGCCCTCGATGGAGTCGGGGATGCCGGCGGCGCGGCGCATCTCGGGTGTGATACGGGCCTGCAGCAGGGCGGAGGAGGTGCCGATCTCGCCGGCGACATTGGCGGCGATCTCTTGGGCGACGGTGGAGGTACTGAAAGCGCCGCAGGTCGCGGCGAGGGCAAGAAGGAGGGAGCGAACTTTCATGCTGGAATAAAGGGCCGAGAGGTTGGGGATTCGGCAGCCGGAGAGGCGGGAGCATTCCAATCGTTCCGGGCGTCGTCGAGAGCGAATCTTGGCGAATTTCGCTCTTTCAGTCAGTGGGCCCGGGGGCGGGCGGGCGAGGGATTCTTGGCGGGTCTCTTGACATCAAGGTAATGGCTCGTTCTGTGCCGCCGTCTCCCGCCACACCACCCATCGCCTCATCCCATGCGCTGCGCCCTCCGCCTTTTCGCCCTGCTCCTCATCCTCGGCACCGCCGGTTGGTGGGTCTCGGCCGGGGCGCGCGTGGGCTGGTGGCAGACCCGGGTCGGGGTCGAGCGCACCGATGAGTTCACCGGCCTGAGCGTCATCGAATGGCAGGACCGCTTCGTGCCGGGGGTGGAGACGCCGGTGATCGGCCTGCTGGCCGGCGGGGCGTTGTTTGGCGCCACCTTCCTTCTCCGCAGAAAACTACCCAACCAACCGTCCTCATCATGAATCGTTTCCATCGTTTCACCGCACTCGCTTCCGTCCTGGCCCTCGCCGGCAGCCTCTCGGCTGGTCCGCAGAGCTTCGACTTCAAGGACCCGAAAGGGGTGAACAACGTCCAGTTCCACCTCGACGCCCCGCTCGAGTCGATCTCCGGCCAGGGCACGGGAATCTCCGGCACGGTCGCCTTCGATGCCGCGAGGCCGGCGGCGACGACCGGCCGGATCGTACTGGCGACGGCGTCGCTCACCGTGGGCAACCCGACGATGCTCGAGCATCTGCAGGGCGCCAACTGGCTCGATGCCGCGAAACATCCCGAGATCCTGTTCGAGCTGAAACGGCTCGATCAGGTGGTCGCGAACAACGGCGTCGTGAAGGGCGAGGCCACCGGGGTGCTCACCCTCAAGGGCGTGAGCAAGGAGGTCACCGTGCCCGTCACGATCTCGCACCTCCCCGGCAAGCTCGGCGCGCGCCTCAACCAGCCGGATCTCAAGGGCGACCTGCTCGTGGTGCGCGCGCAGTTCGCGATCAACCGCTCCGACTTCGGCATCCAGCCCGGCCAATACGCCGACAAGGTTTCGGAGCGCATCGACCTCACGCTCTCGCTCGCCGGCGGCGCCGCGCAATGACGCGGTGACGGGCGCGGCGCGGGCCCGGCCCGCGCCGTGACTGCGCCGTTCACCCGCCGAACTGCCGCAGACCCTCGGCGATCTCGGCGAAGTAGCGGTTCACGTACGGGTGCAGCCAGAGCAGGTAGAGCAGGCCGGCGGCGGAGAGCATCGGTCCGAAGGGAACGGGCATGCCCATGAGCCCGGGCGACTCCTCGCCGCTGGGCTCCTCGCCTGCGATGGCCTCTTTCGCCGTGCCGGCGGTGGCCGCGGGCGGGGTTGGGGCGGACGCCCCGGTGCCGGACTTCGTTCCGGCCGCCTCTGTCTCGGGAGTCCGGCGACGGAAGAGCACCCAGAGCAGGGTGGCGAACACGCCGAGGATGGCGCCGCCGAACACCGAGAACACCGCCCCCTGCCAGCCGACGAAGGCGCCGATGCAGCCGAGCAGTTTCACGTCGCCGAAGCCCATCGCCTCCTTGCGCAGGACCTTCTCGGCCAGCAGGCCGATCCAGAGCACGAGCGCCGAACCGACGAAACAGCCGAGGATGGCGTCGGTGCCGGACTGGATGCTCGCGACCATGTGCCCGAGCACCGGATCGAGATGGGCGGGGATGGCGTGGCCGTGCAGCGAGGGGACCGCGAGGGCGAGCAGCACGCCGATCACCGCGCCGCCGATGGAGAACCGGTCGGGGATGATCATGTGGTCGATGTCGATGAACGAGGCGGTGACGAGCATCGCGGCGAAGAGCATCGCGCAGAGCGCCTTGCCCGGGCCGAACTCGAGCGCGCAGACGAGGAAGAGCAGGCCGGTGAGCAGTTCGATGGCCGGGTAGCGCACGCTGAACGGCCGCCCGCAGCAGCGGGCGCGGCCGCGCAGGATCAGCCAGCTGAGGATCGGGATGTTGTCGAACCAGCGGATGGGCTGGCCGCAGGCGCAGTGCGAGCCCGGGCGCACGACGGATTTCCCGGCCGGTATGCGATAGATGCAGACGTTGAGGAAACTGCCGATGCAGGCGCCGAAGACGAAGGCGACCGCAGGGAAGAACCAGGGGGCGACGGCGTGGATTTGGCGCAGTTCGTCGAAGGTGATCATGGGTGGAGGTTCAGGGCGGCGAGGGCGGCCAGTTGCATGAGGTCGGCGGGCGCGGCGACGCCGCTCCAGAGAGTGAGGGCGCGGGCGCCCTGGTGGACGAGCATCGCGAGGCCGTTGGCGTTCGGGACGCCGAGGCGCTCGGCGGCGCGCAGCAGGGGCGTGCGCGGCGGATTGTAGACCATGTCGAACACGCAGCTTGGGCGCGGCCAGGCGGCGAGTTCGATCGGTGCGGGATCGTCGGCGCGCAGACCGGCGGCGGTGGCGTTGATGAAGACTGCCCCGGCCGGCAGGTCGGACGGTGGCTCGGCCAGGGTGAAGTCGCGCAGCGCCACGCCGGTGGCGAGCGGCCGGATCTGGTGCAGGAGCGCGTCGAGCGAGCCGCGGCTGCGGTTGCCGATCCAGAGCGAACGGCATTCCTGACGGAGGCATTCGACGGCGGCGCTGCGCGCCGCGCCGCCCGCGCCGAGGAGAACCACGTCGGCGCCGGCGAGCGAAGTGTCGAGTTCCTCCGCGAGGCCGGCGGCCAGGCCGTAGCCGTCGGTATTGAAACCCTCATACCCGGCGGCGGTGCGGCGCAGGGTGTTGACGGCCCCGATGTCGCGTGCGGCCGGATCCACCGCGGCGATCAGGTCGAGCGCGAGGATCTTGTGCGGCACGGTGAGGTTGAGGCCGGCGAAGCCGCGGGCGTGGAAAAGCGGCAGCGCCTCGGCGAGGCGCTCGGGCGGCACGTCGAATTTCCAGTAATGCCAGGCGGCGAACCGGGCGTCGGTGGTCGCCAGGGCGCGCAGCGCCGCGTTGTGCATGTGCGGCGAGAGGGAGTGCTTGATCGGATGGCCCAGGACGGCGAGGTGCGTGCCAGGCGCGGACCAGTGGGCGAGATCGTCGAGGGTGAGCGTGTCTTCGGGGCGCATGCCGGAGAACGCCACCATGCGCCGAAACGGCGGCGGAACGAGCGCGAAGTTGGGCGTGCTCTGCGGCGGCTCACCGCGGGGAGGCGGAGGGTGCGCGGCCACTGCCGCGATTCCTGCTGCGGCCTGCAATAGTGTGCACAACCGCTGGATTCCCCCGGCGGGCGGCCTCCCCATTCTCTCGGCCGGACTTGCCCCGCAGCTTCTCTCGTTTCCCCGTCTCCCCATGATCCGCCATCTCCTCGCTCTCGCTTTCACGGGCTTTGCCGCTCTCGCCGCCTTTGCCCACCGACTCGACCGTGGCGAAGTCCACGTCTGGGAATGCCAGGAGATCACGCTCCAGGCCGCCCGCGACTACGCCAACCCCTACGCCGAGGTTGTCTGCTGGATCGACCTCGAGGGGCCGGGCTTCGCGAAACGGGTGTACGGCTTCTGGGATGGCGACCGCACGTTCCGGGTACGCTTCGTCGCCACCGCGCCCGGCGAATGGCGCTGGAAAGCGGCCTCCAACCAACCCGATGACTCCGGCCTGAACGGCGGAACCGGCGCGTTGCGCGCGGTGGCCTGGACCGACGCCGAGAAACAGGAGAATCCCAACCGCCGCGGGTTTCTCCGCTCCGGCCCCGAGGGCCACACGCTCCAGTACGCCGACGGCACGCCGTTCCTCCTGCTCGGCGACACCTGGCTGGCGGCCTCGACCTGGCGCCTGCCCTTCCGCGGCGTCCGCGCCGCCGCCGACTATACGCCCGGTCCCGGTATCAGCTTCGAGGAGGCGGTCGCGTGGCGGAAACGCCAGGGCTTCAACTCCGTCAGCTTCATCGCGGCGTTCCCCAACTGGGCTGCCGACCACCGCGGCGCCACCTTCAAGGACGCCGCCGGCGTCTATCTGCGCAACGCCTGGGAGAAGTTCGGCCACTGGGCGCCCGGCGCCGCCATCACCACCGACGACGGCGCGACCACCACCGCCAAGGACATGCACGACGAGCAGGGGCAGCGGCCCTTCGCCCTCCTCGCCGACCGCGACGGGCTCGCCGACTTCGACCGCCTCAACCCCGCCTACTTCCGCAGCCTCGACCGCAAGCTGCGCCACCTCGCCGACGAGGGCTTCGCGCCCTTCCTCGAGCCCGTCCGCCGCGACCACGGCCCGTCCTGGAAGGCCTACTTCGACTTCGGCGTCTCCTACGCCCGCTTCGTCCAGTACCTGATCGCCCGCTACGGGGCCTACAACGCCATCATCAGCGGCATCCACCTCGACTGGATCCCGGCGGACTACTCGCTCACCGAGCACGAGTGGAACGACGCGCTCAAGCTCCACCTCCGCACCTACGGCCCGCCGCCCTTCGGCCAGCCCGTCACCGCGTTGATCGACAGCTCCACGTACCAGCGGTTCGGGCACGGCGAGGCCTGCCCGTGGCTCACGATGCACACGGTGGGCAACAACCCCCGCAACCACGCCATCTACGCCTCCCTCGAGGAGCTCTTCCACCTCGCGCCCGCCTATCCCGCCGCGAACCTCGAGCCCTATTACACCGGCTGGAACCACGCCATCAACCGCCCCGGCGGCGAGACGCCGCCCGCCGGGTCCGCGCGCGACTGCTACTTCGCCCGGGCGCAGATGTACGGCTCGGTGCTCTCCGGCGGCCTGGCCGGGCACGTGCACGGCACCGCCGCCTACGACATCACCAGCACCGGCGAACCCGAGGGCTGGCGGCCGTTCATCTGGGAGGCGCTGCGCTACGAGTCGGGCGCGCAGATGCGGCACCTGCGCGACTTCGTGCTCGGCGAGGGCGCGCGCTACCGCGAGCTCGCCCCGGTGCCGACCGCGCTGAGTCCGCGCGCCGCCTCCGGTGCGCTCGCCGACGGGCTCGACGGCTGGTCGTTCCTCCTGCGCAACCCCGCCGCCGATTTCGCGCTCGCCTATTTCGAGACCAAGGCCGTGCCGGCGCGGATCGCCGGTTTCGCGCCGGCCGCGAAGTATTCGTGGACCTGGTTCAACCCGCGCACCGGCGAGTGGCTGGCGCCCGCGGAGCTCGTGGCCGACGCTGCCGGTGCGCTCGCCACCCCCGCCTTTCCCGACGCCGAGGACTGGGCGGCGAAGATCCTCCGCGCCGCGCCCTGAGCGCGGCCGGGTGCGATTGAGCCACGAAGCGGGCCGCCGCCGCGGCCGGCGGCCTCAGCCCTGGCGCCAGAGGCCGGCCACCACCACCGCCGCCAGCGGGCCCAGCCAGAGCAGCCATGCCAGCAGGGCGGTGCGCAGCCACAGGCGGGCGGCAAATTCCAGGGCGTTCTCGGAGGCGGGCGCATCGGGGCGGGAGGGGGCGGTGAGGATCATGCGGCCACCCTAGCCGAGAGGGTTGGACATCCACGGTCCGGCCCGGCCACACTCCGGCATGCCCGACGCCACCCCCGTGCGCCTCACCCGCCCGCCCTACGAGCGGATGACCTACATCCACGAGCAGCTCCAGCTCGACAAGCACCCGAACTGCTCGACGCTCGCCGCCCGCTTCGAGGTCTCCACGAAGACGATCCAGCGCGACCTAGAGTTCATGCGCGACCGCTGGAATCTGCCGATCGAATACGACGAGCCGCGCCACGGCTTCTACTACGCGGAGCCCGTGGAGAACCTGCCGCTGGTCACGATGACCGAGGGGGAGCTGGTCGCGCTGCTCGTCGCCCAGAAGGCGGTGGAGCAGTATGCCGGCACCGCCTTCGAGGCGCCGCTGACCAACGCCTTCGCCAAACTCACGGCGCAGCTCGACGGCCCCGTCACCGTGGCGCTGGGCGCCGCGCGCCACGTGTTCTCGTTCAAGGCGGCCGGGCCCGCCCGGGCCGACCTCGAACTTTTCCGCCGACTCAGCCAGGCGGTGCTCGAGACCCGCGAGATCGCCTTCGACTACCGCGGGCTCGGCGATGCCGCGGCCGCCCGCCGCCGCGTGCAGCCCTGGCACCTGTGCTGCGTCGACAACCAGTGGTATCTGATCGGCCACGACCTCGACCGCGCCGCCAAGCGCACCTTCGCCCTGCCGCGCATCGCCGCGGTCGAGCTCACGCGGCGCACGTTCCCGCGCCCGGCGGGGTTCTCCATCCGCGAGCATCTGGGCGGCAGTTTCGGCATCATCGCCGGCACGGGCGACTACCGGGTGCGCCTGCGGTTCGATTCCTGGGCCGCCCAGCTTGTCCGCGAGCGCTTCTGGCACGACTCGCAGGAGCTCGCCGAGCGGCGCGACGGCGGCCTCGACCTCACGCTCCAGCTCGCCGATCTGGCGGAAGTCGAACGGTGGGTGCTCAGCTGGGGCGAGCACGTCGAGGTGCTCGGGCCGAAGGATCTGCGCCAACGCATCGCCGAGGTGGGCCGCCGGCTCGCCTCCAAGCACACCGCCTGAGGCCGGTCGCGATGCTCCCGGGGTGAAGACCCCATGGCAGTCGGGTGGGAAACCCCGGTTTCGGCCTTCAGCGTGGGTTGGCGGTGCCGATAAGCGGGGAGCTTGGTGGGCCCAACCGCCCACTGGGTCGCCGCCCATGTCGCTTCTCCCAGCCCATCGCCGCTGCCTCATCGTCGAAGACGACGCGACCTCGCGGCGCCTCGGCGCGAAGGTGCTCGAGGGCGAGGGTTGGCAGGTCGCCACCTGCCGGTCGGCGGAGGAGGCGCTTGCCCAGAACGGAGACTCCGTGCCCGACCTGCTCATGCTCGATCTCGGGCTGCCGGGTGTGGATGGCCTGACCTTCTGCCGCCGACTCCGCGCCGACCCCGCCTGGCACGATGTCCTCATCCTGGTCTGCACCGGGCACACGGATCCGAACAAGCTGGCCGCCGTGCTCGACGCCGGCGCCGACGACTACCTCACCAAGCCGATCCCGCCCGAGCTGCTGCGGGTGCGGTTGCGCATCGCCGCCGCCCGGGTCGACCGCAACCGATCCCGCCGCGCCCTCGCGCGCGAGGCCACCGCCTTCAAGTTCAACGCCGAGTCGAGCCAGGATCCTGTGTACTGGATCGAGGATACGCAGCGTTTCCGCTTCGTCTGGATCAACGACGCCTGCTGCCGGCACTTCGACCGGTCGCGGGAGGAGCTGGTCGGGCTCGGATTCGAGGACATCGATCCGACCTTCGGTCCCGAACGCGCCGAGCAGTTGCGCGAGCGGCTGCGGGCGCACGGTTCGTGTGTGTTCGAGGCGCTCCATCTGCGCGGCGACGGCAGCGTGGTGCCCGTCGAGGTGTCCGCGAACCGGTTCCACCACGGCGGCCGGGCCTTTGTCACCGGCTACATCCGCGACATCTCGGTGCGCAAGGCCAACGAATCCGCGCTCGCCCGGGCGGCGCTGCTGCTCGCCCGTCTCCCCGAGGCGGTCTGCTGCACCGATCTCGACGGCACGGTGACGTTCTGGAACGAGGGCGCCGAGCGCCTCTTCGGCTGGCCGGCCGGCGAGGTGCTCGGGCGCCCCCTGTTGAGCCGCTACCCGGCGGAAGTTGCCGACCAGATCCGCACGCGGACCGCCCAGGCGGCCGCCGGTGCGGAGTGGCGCGGCGAGTCCCTCGAGTGTCGCCGCGACGGCACCCTCGTGTGGGTCGAGGCCTCGCTCACCCGGTTTCTCGATCGCGACGGCCGCCCCGCCGGGCTGCTCGGCATCGCGCGCGACATCACCGAGCGCCGGCAGGCCGAGCAGGAGCGCATCGCCTTCGAGCGCCGCCTGCAGGAGACGCAGAAACTCGAATCCCTGGGGGTGCTGGCCGGCGGCATCGCCCACGACTTCAACAACCTCCTGACCGGGATCCTCGGCAACGCCTCGCTCGCGAAGCTGGATCTTCCGCCGGGGTCCCCGCTCGAGCTCCCCGTCGGCCAGATCGAGATCGCCGCACTGCGCGCGGCCGATCTGTGCCGGCAGATGCTCGCCTATTCCGGCAAGGCGCCGTTCGTCGTCGCCCCGGTCGATCTCGTCCGCCTCGTGGAGGAGACCGCCCGTCTGCTCCATCTCTCGCTCAACAAGAAGGCGTGCCTGGTCCTCGATCTGGCGGCGGGGCTGCCGCCCGTGCGGGCGGATGCGACGCAGCTGCGCCAGGTGGTGATGAACCTGGTGATCAACGCCGCCGAGGCGCTCGGCACCGGGGCCGGCACCATCACCGTCTCCGCCCGGCGAACACAGGTCGGTCCGGAACGGCTCCATCGCTTCCATGCGTGCGGCGACTATTCCGGGGGCGACAGCCTCGAACTGCGTGTCGCCGACACCGGCTGCGGCATGTCGCCGGAGACGCTCGGGCGCATCTTCGATCCGTTCTTCACCACCAAGTTCACCGGCCGGGGGCTGGGGCTGTCCGCGGTGCTCGGGATCGTGCGCGGGCACCATGGCGCCCTCGATGTCGCCAGCACCCCCGGCGCGGGCACCACCTTCACCATCCTGCTGCCGGTCGCCGCGGAGCCCGCGCTTCCCGCGGCCGCCGCCGTGGGCTCCGCCGAATGGCGGGGCACCGGCACCATCCTCATCGCCGACGACGAGGAGCCGGTGCGCGACGTGCTGGCCAACATGCTCGCCCGGCTCGGCTTCACCGTGGTCGAGGCCCCCGACGGGGCCGCGGCCGCCAGTCGCTTCCGCAGCGACCCCGAGCGTTTCGCCGCGGTGCTGCTCGATGTGTCGATGCCGCGCCGCGACGGACTGGAGGTGCTCCACGAGATCCGGCACCTGCGGCCCGAGGTGCCGGTGCTGCTGATCAGCGGCCACGGCGCGGGCGAGCTCCTTGCGCGGTTCGCCGAGGAGCGGCTCGACGGCATCGTGCAGAAGCCGTTCACGACCCTGGCGTTGCGCGAGGCCCTGCAACGGGTCCTCGCCCCGTCGCAGCCCCGGGCCGCCTCATGAGGCCGGCCGCGGAGGCCGCCGCGCGTGGCGGGGGCGGGGCCGGCGGATTCAGCGGATCGCCATGAATCCGATACGAAACTGGGTCTCGGCCCGCTCGTCGTAGTGGAGCAGGCTCTCGCCCCAGCCCTCGAAGAACTGCAGATGGAGATACCCGTGGACGAGCCCGAGGGGGACGAAGTCGTTGACCTTGGCGAACGGGTACGTGGCGTCGACCAGCACGCTGCCGCGGCCGGACGTGCCGGCGCGCAGGGTGGCCGCGAGTTTCCAGCTGCGCGGATGCTCGAGGGCGAAGAGGAAGTCGCCGTAGCCGCGGAAGCGCTGGATGTCGTCGTTCTCCTCCTTGTCGAGGTACCAGTAGAGCTTGGGCGAGACGACGAATTGCCAGCCGTCGCTCGCGCCCCAGCGCACGGTCGGGCGGGCGAAGAGGATGTTGATGGAGCGGCTGTCGGCGGCGGCCTTGCCGTTGGACTCGTGCTCGAAGCCGGCGGCCAGGCCGAGGCGGCCGCCGAGGAACGCGGCCCCGGTGTCGTAACGGTGGAAGAAGAGCGCGGGGCGGTAGCTGGAGTCGGTGAACGGCTTCGACGTGGAGTGGAGATCCCAGAGCGAGGTCTGGGTGAAGCTCATGTAGACATCCTCCCAGAAACCGCGGCCGGCGATGCGATCGTCGGAGGGGCCGATGGGGCGGAACTTGAAGCTGAGCTGGAAGCGGGCGTTGATGCCGCCGTTGGCGCCGATGGAGAAATAGACCGGCTCGTGCGGCGAGAGGCCGAACTCGCGGCGGAAGACGGCGGGTGCGGCGGGCGCCTGGGCGGCCGCCGGTTCCGGGGCCGCCGCGCCGGCCACCACCGCGGGCGTCGCGGGCGCGATCTCGACGGCGACCCGGCCGGCGGCGTGGGCGGTGGCGTCGAGGACGACGAGGCCGACGATATCGGCGGGCAGGCTGCCGCGGAGCGAGACGCGCCGGAACGCGCCCGGGGCGAGCGGCCCGGCTTCGGAACGGCGCGGCTCCTCGACATGGAAAACTGCCGACACCGCCCGTGTCCCGTGGCGGGCGACCACCGGAAACGCCGCGGGGAGGGCGGGGACCGCAAGCGGCTCCGCCGCGGGGTTGGCGACGACGAGGGTGAGGACGAACTCCCGACCGGCGACGATCGGGTCCTGCGGCGCCTGGAGGATCAGGTCGGCGCGGGCGGGGAGGGACGCGAGCAGCAGGCACGACGCGAGAACAAGACGTGACAGGAACATGGTGGCACGGTCCGGCTTTTTCGCGGCGGCACAAGTACCGAAGGTTGTCCGGCGTTCAGGCCGGCGGGCGGCTCGCGCGCCACTGCCCGGGCGCGAGATCGCCGAGCGTGTACTCGCCGAAACGGCTCCGGTGCAGGCGCCGCACCTCGTAGCCGAAATGGGCGAACATGCGTTTCACCTGGTGGAACCGGCCCTCGGTGAGCGTGAGTTCGATCTCGCCGCCGCCGCGCAGGACGAGGCGGGCGGGCGCGCAAGGTTTCTCCTCCTCCGCGAGCAGCAGCGTGCCGCTCGCGAAGGCCTCGATCAGGCCCGGCTCGGGCGCGCGGTCGAGGGTGGCCTCGTAGACCTTGTCGACATGGTGCTTCGGCGACGTGAGCCGGTGGACGAGCCGGGTGTCGTCGGTGAGCAGGAGCAGGCCGGTGGTATCGCGGTCGAGGCGGCCGACGGAGGTCACGGCCGGGTTGCGCGCGAGCCAACGCGGGGGCAGCAGGTCGTAGATGCGCTGCCCTTCGCGGGTGTCGTGGGAGCACACGCAGCCGGCGGGTTTGTGGAAGAGGACGAAGAGTCCGTCGGGGAACTCGAGCGGGGCGCCGTCGACGAGCACTTCGGCGGGGGCGGCCTTGGTGGCGGGGTTGCGCTCGATCACGCCGGCGACGGTGACACGGCGGCGCTGGATCAGCTCCTTGACCTCGCTGCGGGAGCCGAGTCCGGAGGAGGCGAGGAGCTGGTCGAGGCGGCGTTTCATCGCGGCACGTTGTCGACCGGCTCCGGGGCGCGCAAGGCCGGGCCGGGGCGGGGCGCGTGGCGGTGGAGCGCGAACGCCTGGCTGCGCGACTCACGCGCCGGGGCGGTTTGGCGCCTGCCTCCAGGCACGAACCACGTTTGCCTAATTCTCCGGTTTCCAGTCTCCTTGCGCAGCTCTCTCCATGGATCATCTCACCAAGCTCGAACAACAGAGCATCTTCATTTTCCGCGAGGCCTATCACAGCTTCGACTCCGTTGTCATGCCGTGGTCGATGGGCAAGGACTCCAACGTCCTCATCTGGCTGGCGAAGAAGGCGTTTCTCGGCCGCGTGCCGTTCCCGCTGCTGCACATCGACACGACCTACGAGTTCCCGGAGATGTACCAGTTCCGCGAGTGGGCGACGAAGTTCCACAACGTCGACGTGAAGGTCGCGATCAACCAGGACGCCCGCCGCCGTGGCATCGGTTACGAGACGCACGATCCGGTGACGGTCACCCACGAGCTCAAGACGCTCGCGCTTCAGCAGGCGCTGGCCGAGGGCAAGTGGCAGGCGCTCATCACCGGCATTCGACGCGACGAGGATCCGACGCGCGCCAAGGAGCGCTACTTCTCGCCGCGCAACAAGGACAACGAGTGGAACTACAAGGACCAGCCGCCGGAGTTCTGGAACCAGTTCGCCACCCAAGTCGGTCCGGGCGAGAACGTGCGCGTGCAGCCGATCCTCGACTGGACCGAGCTCGACATCTGGCTCTACATCCGCCGCGAGGGCATTCCGATCCCGAGTCTCTACTTCGCCCGCGACGGGAAACGCTACCGCTCGCTCGGCTGTTGGCCGATCACGCACCCGATCGAGAGCAACGCCTCCACGATCGACGAGATCATCGAGGAACTGCGCCACACCAAGACCAGCGAGCGCGCCGGCCGCGCCCAGGACCACGCCGAACGTAACGCCATGCAGAAGCTGAGAGCCAAGGGGTTCTTCTAGAAACCGGAAACCGGAGACCGGAGAGCGGACACCGGAAAGCTTTCCGGTCAACAAACCGACATGACCATGGACACGGATCATCCCGAGCAGCTCGATTTTCGAAAGCGCACCTTCGACTTTGCGGTCCGGATTGTTCGCATGGTCCGCGCGTTACCCAGCGATTCGGTCAGTCGCGAGTTGGGAAAACAGGTTCTCCGCTCCGGCACTTCCGTAGGCGCCAACGCCCGCTCCGCCAAGCGCGGGCGCTCGGCCGCCGAATTCGCGGCCAAGATGGGCATCGTCGAGGAGGAGTGCGACGAGACGATGTTCTGGATCGAGCTGCTCATTGCCACCGAAACCATCCCCGAAGAGCGGGCCAAAGCCCTGCTGGCCGAGGCGGAGGAGATACTCCGCATCACGGTCGCCTCGATCAAAACCAGCCGCCGCAACCAGCACGGCTAAACTCCTTTCACACTCTCTCCGATGTCCGTTTCCGACTCTTCCCTTTCCGGTCTCCGCTCTCCGGTTTCCGGTCTTTCCCCTGCCATCGGTTACCTGCCCACGCGCCTGGCCGCCGACTACTCGATCGCCACGACCGAGCCGTCGCGCCTCAACGTCGTCGTCGTCGGTCATGTCGACCACGGCAAGTCCACGCTCATCGGCCGGCTGCTCTTCGACACCGGCTCGCTGATGCAGGGCAAGATCGAGCAGGTGCGGAAGGCCTGCGCCGCCGAGAACATGGAGTTCGAATACGCCTTCCTCCTCGATGCGCTGCTCGAGGAGCAGGAGCAGAACATCACCATCGACACCACGCGCATCCCGTTCCACACGGCCAGGCGCGAGTACGCGATCATCGATGCCCCCGGCCACACCGAGTTCCTCAAGAACATGGTCACCGGCGCGGCGTCCGCCTCGGCGGCGTTCCTGCTGATCGACGCGCAGGAGGGCATCAAGGAGCAGTCGAAGCGCCACGCGTTCCTGCTCTCGCTGCTCGGCGTGCGTCAGTTGGTCGTGCTCGTGAACAAGATGGACCTCGCCGGCTACGGCGAGGCGCGGTTTCGCCAGATCGTCGCCGACTACACCGCGTTCCTCGAGACGCTCGGCCTCGAGCCGCAGCACTTCATCCCGGTCGCCGCCAAGCACGGTGACAACATCGCCAGCCGCAGTGCGCGCACTCCGTGGTACGACGGTCTGACGGTTGTCGAGGCGCTCGACGGCTTCACCGACACCGACGACCTCTCGGCCAAACCGCTGCGCTTTGTGGTGCAGGACGTCTATCGCTGGGACGACAAGCGTGTCTTTGCCGGCCGCATCGAGTCCGGCACGCTCAAGGAGGGCGATCGCATCGTCTTCTCGCCCGGCGGCAAAACCTCGACCGTCGCCAGGATCGAGCGGTGGAGCTCGCCCGAGCGACAGGAGGCCGGCCCCGGCGAGTCGGTCGGGCTCTCGCTCACCGACCAGATTTTCGTCGAGCGCGGCCATGTCGGCACGCATGAGAAGGACGGCGCCTTCGAGAGCCAGCAGTTCCGCGCCCGCATTTTCTGGATTCAGCAGGAGCGGCTCCGTCCCGGCCAGCCGCTCACGTTGCGTCTGGTCACACAGGAGACGCCGGTGGAGGTCGTCTCGATCGAGAAGGTGGTCGACGCCACCACGCTCAGCGCGGTCACCCGCACCGGCGACGACCTGCATGTTGCCCGCCACGAGGTCGCCGACGTCACGCTGCGCACGAAGAAGCCGCTCGCGTTCGATGTCACCGGGCAGATCGCGCCGACGAGCCGTTTCGCCCTGTACGCCGGTCGCGCTCCTTCCGGGGGCGGCGTGATCCTGCCCGATCGCTACTTCCAGCGCGGCCGGGAAGGCGGCGTGGCGGAGAACCTTTTCTGGTCCGAGGGGGCAGTGACCCGCGCCGCCCGCGAGGCGCGCAACGGCCATCCCGGGCTGATCGTCTGGCTCACCGGCCTCTCCGGGGCGGGCAAGTCGACGATCGCCCTTGCGCTGGAACGGCAGCTCTTCGCCTCCGGGCGCCAGGTGTACCTGATCGACGGCGACAATCTCCGCCATGGGCTCAACGCCGGGCTCGGCTTCTCCGCGGCCGACCGCCGCGAGAACATCCGGCGGGCGGGCGAGGCCGCGCGGCTCCTGGCCGAGGCCGGGCAGATCGTGATCACGGCGTTCATCTCGCCCTTCGCCGCCGACCGCGACCGCGTGCGTTCGATCCTGGAGCCGGGCCGGTTCATCGAGGTGTACGTCAACGCCCCCGTCGCGGTCTGCAAGGCCCGGGACCCGAAGGGCCTCTACGCCCGCGCCGAGCGCGGCGAGATCAAGGAGTTCACCGGCATCAGCTCGCCCTACGAGGCGCCGGCGAAGCCCGAGCTGGAGCTGCGCACCGACCAGCTCACCGCCGAGCAGGCCGTGGAGCAGCTCCTCGAGTTCCTCGCCCCCCGCCTCGAACTCGACCGCGGCTTGAAGATCTGAGGATTCCGCGCTACGCGCCGGTGGCATCGCTGGCGAAGGTGCCGGCGACGCCCTGGCCGAAGACGTAGTTGAACACGCGCTCGGCGAAGGCGCTGCTCGGTGTCGAGCTCGGCAGCGAGCGTCACCAGCAACCCGAACGTCTTCGCGATGGTGGCGCGGTCTTTCTCGCGGTTGTAGTCGGCGACGATCTCCTGATAGCGCCGGTAGTAGCCCATCGAGAGCGGATTCGTCGCCATCATGTGGGCGAGGTGTCAGCGGTCACCTCAAACCAGCCACTCAGGGTCGAAATAGAACCAGCCAC
>ENA-UPSM01003339-UPSM01003339.1-activated-sludge-metagenome-genome-assembly--contig:-NODE-3339-length-18146-cov-56.018020_pt1 | contig 18146 bp, 15 predicted proteins | sample MGYA00238181_ERZ773283 | MGnify/ENA primary metagenome ERZ773283 (study PRJEB29023, sample SAMN05720199) | activated sludge metagenome | isolation source: Anaerobic digester | place: Japan...
CCGGCGCTGAAAGCCGCTAAACTCGATCCGATCGAAGCACTCAGGTACGAGTAAAGAGGCTGAGGCTGAGGCTGAGAATAGTCATTAGTCATTAGTCATTGGTCATTAGTCATTGGTCATTGGTAAAGAGGCTGAGTAAATAGAAAAGAGATTGAGGATTGGAGCAGAGGAGCATTCAATCTAACCATCCAATTTACCATTACGGCCTTAAGAACATCTCCGGCTGGGGAGCGAATTCCCAGCGGAATAAATGGAATTTTCAGCGCTGTCATAGCACTTTCGTAAATATCTATTACCTTTTCCTATGTCACTTACCTTATATGAACTTGATAACTTTTGCGCCTTAAATTCCATTCGCTGGGACTGAACGAACCCCCGTGAGATGTTCTTTAGCCGTTGCCTTTTTTGGTTCTTTTTTCGGCAAAGGAAAAAAGAACAGGAGGGTTGGTCATTGGTCATTAGTCACTGGTCATTGGTCATTAGTCAAGAGACTGAGTAAAGAGAAAGAGTAAAGAGGTTGAGGTTGAGAGAGAATTCAAATCTTAGCCTTTTTTCTCAGCCTTGACCTTTCTTTTAGGCTGAGGTTGATGTCGCCCTGAGCTCATCGAAGGGTGAACTCAACGATGAATGATGGCTTATAGCAACGAATGATTTGCCTCATCGCTCTATCATAATGCCAGCAGTTGTTTAATTTTGGATTCGACGATTTTACGAGAATACTGGGCTTCGACAAGATTGGTTTGGGCTGAAAGAAGCGAGACCTGAGCGTTTGTCTGTTCCAACATAGTTGCCAGACCGAGCTCGCATTGGCGCGTAACAAGTTCGTAATCTTTGCGGGCTGATTCCAGATTCTTTTCCTGCAGAGCAATAACTTTATTATGATTTTCAAAATTGGAATAGTAATTCAGCAAAGTGGCAAGCAATTCCTGTTCCTTAGCCTCTAAACTGACTTCGGCGCTTCTAAGGCTGAGTTTGCTTTTCTGGACATTTAATTTTTTACTAAAGCCGTTGAAAAGCCCGAGATTTAATGACAAACCCCACGAACCGTAGCCATCGGTCGTAGTGGAACCGGTCCAATCTTTCGAATAGCTATAACCAGCGCTAAGCGAGGGCAGATATGACTCTCGGGCAATTTGCAGGCTGATTTGCTCGCTTTTTAACGATTTTAATAGCGACTGATATTCGTAATTGTTCATAAATAATAATTCCTTAGCTTCGGTTAATGATGGAATGTCAATTTGTTCAACGTTGACCTTGGCGATCTCGTAATCTTGGTTGGGAGATATTCCCATTAAAATTGCAAGTGCGCGTTTTTGTTTGATTATTTCAAGCTCCTGACTGATCAGTTCATTCTCTATTTCTGCTTTCTGAACTTCGGCTTTCAATACATCAGATTCGGTCTTCGTGCCGAGTTTATACATCGTCTGAATTAATTGCAGATTTTCATCAGCCGCCGTCAGGTTTTCCCGATAGACATTCAACAAACTTTGCGCAGTTAAAATGTTATAATAGGCGGTTTCGACTTCACTCCGAATCTGGGAAGCTAACTCGTTGTAATTAAGACGAGCTATATCAGTCTCATTGCGGGCTAATTTTATATCGGAAAATAATCCAGGCGAATAGATTTTCTGGTTAATTTGCAAACTAGCGCTCGATCGCGAACTGCCGTCTCCGCCGCTGGCGCTGGCACTCACCGATGGCAGTAGAGTTCCATAGGCGGTTTTGGTGCCAATTGCAGTTTGCTGAACGCCGAGTTCATTCTTTACTAGCGATTTGTTATTAGCAACTGCCGCTTCGATACATTGTTCGAGAGTAAGCTCATCAGCGGCGCAAATGGTCGTAGCCATTAACATAAACAAGCCAATTATTTTAATTCTTTTCATAAGAACAAATCCTTTCTATTCATAACGCAAGGCATCGATCGGATTAAGATTAGCGGCTTTGCGCGCTGGATACCAGCCGAAGAAAATACCGACCGCGCCCGAAAAAGTAAATGCCAGTATTACGATTACCGGATCAATCACGGTTCGCAAATCGGTTAAATTGTTTAAAAGGGCTGAAGCCGCCAAAGCCAGAATAATGCCGATGATTCCACCCGATAAACTGAGAACAACGGCTTCCGATAGAAACTGGCTGAGAATGTCGCTGGCACGCGCGCCAACTGACATCCGAATCCCGATTTCACGCGTTCTTTCCGTGACCGAGACCAGCATAATATTCATTATTCCAATGCCGCCGACTACCAGCGATACGCAAGCCACGGCACCCAGGAGCAAAGTCATAGTTTTAGAAGTCGAAGAGGCAAAATCAATGATTTCCGATTGAGTGCGAATATTAAAATCATCGTCATCAGCCGGTCCAAGGCGATGAGCTTCACGCAGAATGGTACGGATTTCCTCTTGAGCGGCGGTCATTGCTTCTTCGCTGATGGCGCTGGCATTAATCATATCAATCCACTGTGAACCTTTTAACCGGTATAGCACAGTTGTCGAAGGTGCTAAAATAATATCATCCTGGTCACCACCCGGTCCCGAGCCGCCTTTTTCCTTGAGAACGCCGATAACGGTAAAAGGAACATTGCGAATGCGGATTTGCTCACCCACCGGATTATCCGCGCCAAATAGCTCCGTAGCCACCGTTTTCCCTAACAGGGCAACTTTTTTGCGGGCTAAATCATCGCGTTCTGTAAAAAACTCTCCACTTTCCAGTTCCCAGTTGGTTATCGAAAAATAGTCCGGTGAAACGCCACTGATACTCGTGTACCAATTATTGCTTTTATAAATCACCTGACCGTTAGCACGGACGACCGGCGAAATAGCGCTGATTAATGTAGCTGATTCCTTAATTCTTTCTACATCTTTCATCGTAAAACGGTTAAAACTCCCAGCGCCCATACTGGCACCGCCGCTACGCGAGACTCCGGGGAAGATGATTATCAGATTGGTGCCGAGCGACTTTATATTATCCTCGATAGCGGCCTGCGAACCGCGGCCGACCCCCACCATAATTATAACGGCGCTGACGCCGATGATTATTCCGAGCGAGGTTAGCAGACTGCGCATCCGGTTTTTAAATATGCTTTTGATAGCAACTTTCAAGAGGTTATAAATTTTTTTCATTGCTCCTCCTCTTGTTGCTGTTTGGCGATTAGCATTTTAAGGTCTTCCGCCGCATTACGCCGTTTTTTAATTAGGGTATCCTTATGGAGAACTCCATCACGCATTTGAAGAATACGTTTGGCATAAGTGGCAAAATCGCGTTCGTGAGTAACCATAACAATTGTTAAACCTTCATCATTTAATTGCTGGAAGAGACTAAAAATCTCCATAGACGTTTTGCTGTCCAGATTGCCGGTAGGTTCGTCAGCCAGTAGAATCGAAGGCTGGTTTACCAGCGCTCGAGCAATGGCGACCCGCTGTTGCTGACCGCCGGAAAGCTGGGTAGGAATATGGTGCATACGGTCCCCAAGGCCAACGCGTTCCAGCGCTTCTTTGGCGGCGCTTTGAGGGTTCTTTATACGTTGATGGCGATCATAAATCAAGGGCAGTTCGACATTTTCCAAAGCGGTGGTGCGTGGTAGAAGATTGAATCCCTGGAAGACGAATCCAATTTTTTGGTTGCGGATATCGGCGCGCTCATCAGACGTCAGCGTACTAACGTTGACACCATCCAATAGGTATTCCCCGCCGGTAGGTTGATCCAAACAACCCAGCATATTCATTAGGGTTGATTTTCCGGAGCCGGAAGCACCCATTATGGCAGTAAATTCACCCGCCGCCACTGCGAAATCTACCTTGCGCAAGGCATGCACTTCTATATCACCGACCTGGTAGGTTTTACTCAATTGCCGGACTTCAATTACGATTGGCATATTATTCTCTCAATTCTGTATGTATTTTATCGGTTGATTTTTGTGATTAAAATGGAGGCGGACCGCCCATACCGCGTTGCTGATTATTGGAAGAATTGCTGACCGAATTTTTGCCGTTGGCAATTAAACTAACAATAATTTTAGTTTCTTCTTTAATTTCGGGATTTTCCAAAATTTCGGTATTTTTAGTATCGCTCAAACCGGTTTTCACCAAAGCCATAAGAATCTGGCCGGATTCGTTGACATACCAGATTGGCGTCGGTCGCGTTGATTTATCTAATTCTTCCGGCGATTGATCAGCCGATTGTGGTTTAGGAGATTGTTCCCGGAATTGTGTTTTCACCGACTCAGGCAATTGTTCCATTTGTGCTTGTCGCACCTGATGTGCTTTCGCCAGCATTTCTTCCGTCGGAGTAATTTTTAACGCCGAATTTGGCACGATCAGCACATTTTCGCGTGAATCAATGATAAAATCCACGGTAGCGGTCATTCCCGGTAATAACAGTTGTTCGTGATTATCGGCATCAACAATGACCGTATAATTGACGACATTGGAGACGGTTTGCGGCTGAAGACGAACCTGTCTTACGACTCCATTGAAAATTTTATCCTGATAACTCTGGACGGTAAAGCGCACTTTTTGATCGGTTTTAATTTCACCGATATCGCTTTCGTCCACCAGGGCTTCAATTTCCATTTTGGTCATATCTCGGGCAATGGTGAAAAGAGTAGGCGTCGAAAAACTAGCCGCGACCGTCTGTCCCTCTTCAACCACTCGGTCAATAACCGTTCCGGAAATTGGGGAGCGGATGATGGCATAACCATAATCGGCGACCGCCTTATCGAGGGCAATCTGGGCTTGTTTTAAGCTGACTTCGCTGGTGGCTTTATTGGTTCGGGCATCAATGTATTCTTGCTCCGAAACCAATTTTTGCTGGAAAAGATTAGAAATGCGATCATACTGAAAAGCGGCTTGTTCATAAAGCGCTTGCATTTTGTGCAAATTGGCTTCTGCCTCTTTAACGGATTGACTCAATAGCAGTGTATCCAAAACCGCCAGAACTTGATCTTTCTTAACAATGTCATTGTAATCCACCAGAACTTTATCAATCCGGCCCGAAACCTGGGTACCGACGTCCACCGTACCGATCGCTACCAGCGTACCGGTACTGGAGATGATGGTTTCGATATTGCCGCGGGTTACTTGCCCATAGGCAATCTGTATCTGTTTATCCGAGCCGTTCTTCCGAATTAGATGCCATCCGACGGCGACCGCCAAAACCAGAATGACGATCAAGCAAATTTTTTTCTTCATAAATCTTTAAATCCTTTCAATTTTCAAAACCGCTGATTAGACAAAATAATGAGTGATTTCATTCCAAATCGAACAAACTATTTTTTATATCTGAATGGATTGGAATAAATTCAACAGCCTATTGGTCTAACTTAATGTTTTGAGAAATAATGGAGAATTTAGCGTCACTAACCGATCAGGAGATAATTGATGCCTGTCTTTCAGGAAATGAGAACGCATTTGCCGAAATCATTCGCCGTTATGAACCGCGAGTGGCGGCTACCGTTATTGGAATGCTGGGAAGATGTCCGGAAGCCGAGGACGTTGGGCAGGAGACATTTATCCGTTTTTATAAAAGTATGTCCAAATTTCGAGGAGAATCGAGTTTGAGCACTTATCTGACCCGGATAGCGATGAATTTATCAATTAATGAACTGAACCGCCGCAAGCGCCAGTCACGTTTTGTGCCTCTGGATGATCCTGAAATCTCGAGGAAAACATCAGGCGATCCCGGGAATCAGGCTGATTCAGAAAGCGGCGCAATTATTCGTCGGGCGGTTGCTCAACTGGCGCCGAAATTTCGTTCGACCATCGTTTTGCGTCTAATCGAAGGTTATTCGACTGAAGAAACCGCCCAGATTTTGCAATTGCCCGTTGGGACGGTGCTGTCGCGTTTAGCACGCGCCAAAGTCCAACTTATGAATTTATTAACACCCTATAAGGAGCTATTATGAAAATTGATAAAATTCGCAAGCTATTACTTCTATCCGGCGATCGTAACTTGACTGCCAAGGAACAAAAGATTCTTATGTCAGCCAGACAAACTAATCCCGAACTGGCGGAAGATGAACAACTATTACAGAAAATTCAACAAAATCTTGCTGGCACAAAACAGGAGTCTTTTGAGCCCTGGTTTGCTGAAAGGACGATGAACCGAATTCGCCAACTCGCCAGTCAGGAAAAGCATCCAGCAAGATTGTGGAATGGTTTCTGGCCGGCTTATAGCCGGGTTATTATTGGAGCCGCAGTAATTCTGGCTTTGATTGTGGTTTTTAATCTCTTCACTAGTTCCGAGCCGAGCCTGGCAAAGGCATTCGGTATTACTCAGACTCCAATCGAAGCCATAATGGATCCGATAGCATATTTAATTTGGGAGTAATAAAAATGAAGAAAACAACCAGAACAACTTTAATGCTAAGTAGCGTCCTGATTTTGGGAATTATTATAGGTTTTGTGGGCGCTTCAAGTTGGCTACACTATAATCAGAAAAAACGTTTTACTCATTTCCGCAAAGGCGAGGGCTTCGTAGTCGAAATGGAAAAAATGATTGACCCACTCCCAGAACAAAGGGATGAAATCCACGAAATCTTATTACGCCATTCACTCTGGGTCAAACAGTTTAGCGAAGAGCAACGCGCTATTTTACAACGAAGTATCGATTCTTTGGACGCTGAGCTGGCTCACGTGCTTACCCCAGAGCAGATGAGGCGCTTTCAGGAAAAAGTAAAAAATCAGCCAAGGCGACCAGGACCGCCACCTGGGCCGCCACCACCACCCTTCGAAGAGCCACATCCCTAAAATCCGGGTTTGACTTTAAAGACGTATCGTCTTCTTGATGAATTAATATCACTTATTAAGCTTAGTGAATATAAAATTTCCGAGCTCAATCGGTAAAGATAAACAATTGAAAAGCAGGAAACTGAGGCACGGATTCCCTCTGCTCACATTAATTAGAGCTTCCTGAAAAGGTAAACAAAACATCAGGATTTTTACATTTCTATTTATGAATATAAATGAATTATATGATTATAAAGCCTCACCTCCTACAGCTCCGCGGGAGTTAAAATAACTATAGGCAAACAATATCACCAACCCCACAGAGGTTGATTTCATCTAAAAGGGACGAACTTGTCCATTATCGGCTCTATCGTAAAACTTGTCTACATTTTGATTTCTTAAGTAGACCTAACAAAAAGCCGGAGCATAATTAACTTTCGTTTCATTTTAAAATGGAATAAAAATAGGATTGGCTTTGTCTAAACTGCGAGTTTGAGTTTTTTGTAACGAGAAATAAATCACTTGAAAGTAAACGATTTTAAGCAAGTCGTTATTAGGATAAAACGGTTGTACGGTAAATAAATTTCAAAACAATTTTGTGGAAAGGGAAAAATGCGAAAAATATCAAAAATAACATTATTAGAAATGGGCGTTTTAATGGCACTTTTGTCCACTTGTAAAAAGGCAACGGTTCAGAGCGCCTGGAACGATGGCAGTATAATAATAGATGCCGTTGTTAAGGACTGGGGCTCACGCTTGGTGTGGAACGAAAAAAGCCAGGTCAATTTGGGAGTCACCAATGATGCCGAAAATTTATACTTATGTTTGGTAACTTCCGACCCGGACATCCACCGTCAGATATTGATCAACGGTTTTATTGTCGGAATTGATCAGAAGGGTAGTAAAAGCCATCATTTCGGTATCAAATTTCCATTGGGTATAGGCGACCGCGGCAACCAACTACTAATGCCGACCGATGACCAACGCCGACAGAAGCCTTTTGAACCCAGTCAACCGGGGCAGAAAGGTAGGGAAAATGATTTTTTGGCTAAATTTAATGAACAGCAAACCGAGTTAATTTTGCTGGGACCAGGTGATAAACAAAAAACGCTTGTTCCTCTGGAAAACGACTTGGGACTGGAAGTCAAAATCGGATTCGATCGCCAGCAACTTGTCTATGAGCTGAAATTGCCATTTAGCGTGATTAGTCAGCATCTGCAAATTGATCAAATTTCAAATAACAAGCCCTTGACAGTCAGTTTCAAAACTGATAAAGTTGAGATACCATCCGGTCGCCCAGGTGATATGATGGACTCCCCCGGCGGAATGGGCAGACCGGAAGGTGGTATGGGTGGTCCTGGCGGTAGGATGGGTGTTCCCGACGCTAGAATGGGCAATCCCGGCGGTGATGAACATAGCGAAAAGACATTTTCATATCAAGTGGCTGTTACTTTGGCAGTGAAACCATAAGATTTGGTAAACCCTTTTGAATAATAACCCTCATATCTCTATCACTCACTCGCCTACACTCCTCCATGGCGGTTCAGCAGGACGTACGGAAGACTCGTATGAGTCTTCCGTTGCCTGCTGATTATATAACACCTTTTTTAACTGAACAATTATTATTGTCTTATCATCAAGAAAGGCAATTAACTATCGGATTTTAGGAAATGACTACAGTCAGGATTTATTCGGACTTTCGCCATTATAAGCTTTTATAATCTTTTTAACCAGGCGGTGGCGTACGACATCGGTGGTATCGAAGTAAACAAATTCGATTCCCTCAATGCCCCTCAATATTTCCAGCGCATCAATTAGCCCAGATTTCTGGCGATCGGGCAAATCAATCTGGGTTATATCGCCGGTGATAATCGCTTTGGAATTGGCTCCCAAGCGGGTTAGGAACATTTTCATCTGCATCGGCGTGGTGTTTTGGGCTTCATCCAGAATTACGTAGGCATTGTTTAGCGTGCGCCCCCGCATATAAGCCAGCGGAAGAACTTCAATTATGTGTTGCTCTTCGTAAACTCTGACTTTTTCCGGCGGCAACATATCATAAAGTGCATCGTATAGCGGCGCAAGATAAGGTTCAATTTTTTCGGTTAGGTCGCCCGGCAGAAATCCGAGACTTTCACCAGCTTCGACAGCTGGGCGCGTCAGGATTAAGCGTTGAACATCGTGATTGCGCAAAGCCGCCACAGCAATGGCGACTGCCAGATAAGTCTTGCCTGTTCCAGCTGGGCCAATGCCAAACACTAAGTCGTTTTTCAAGGTGGCGTGGAAATAATGTTCCTGATTTACCGAGCGCGGTTTGATCACGCCGGTTTTCTTGAAGAGGATGACGGTATCGGCAGTAATTTCGCCTGGCAATTGCTGTCCGCCAAGTTCCATATTGATTAAAGTGGTAACGTCCTGTTCGTCAATAAATCCTTTGCGATTGATTGTCATTAGCATTTCACCGATCACGCGCTCAATTTGGCTAAGTGTATTTTCGTCGCCTTCGAGATTTATTTTCGTGCCCCGCGCGAATATTCGCGCCCCGAAGCTCTCCTCGATTTTGTTGATAAATACGTCTCGGACGCCGAACACCAGAGCTGGATCGACTCCTTTTAATTCGATGGTTTTATTTGCCATATTTCTCCATCATTGCTTTCATTAATTGCTAATTTCGCAATTTTATTGGCAAAATGAAAGCCATGCGAGAAACCAGCCAGCTTAATCCCACCAATCGAGTTGTAAACTCGTTAAAGAAAGGTTAAGACTGAGAAAGAAGGCTAAGATTTGAATTCTTTCTCAACCTCAATCTATTTACTCAATCTCTTTACTCAGCCTCAGCTTAAGAAAGGTTAAGGCTGAGAAAAAAGGCTAAGATTTAAGTTCTTCTTCAGTCTTAGCCTTTTTACTAATGACTAATGACCAATGACCAATGACTAATCTCAGCCTCAGTCTCTTTTCTCAACCTCAGCCTCTTTACTAATGACTAATGACCAATGACCAATGGCCAATGACTAACCTTCCTGTTCTTTTTTTCCTTTGCCGAAAAAAGAACCAAAAAAGGCAACGGCTAAAGAACATCTCACGGGGGTTCGTTCAGTCCCATCGAATGGAATTTAAGGCGCAAAAGTTATCAAGTTCATATAAAATTAGTGACATAGGAAAGGGTAATGGATAATTACGAAAGTGCTATTACAGCGCTAAAAATTCCATTTTTCCCGCTGGGACTTCGCTTCCCAGCCCGAGATGTTCTTAATGCCGTAAGTAAATTGAATGGTCAGATTTTGGGTGCTCCTCTTTACTCAGTCTCTTTACTAATGACCAGTGACCAATGACCAATGACCAGTGACTAATGACCATTCTCTTTTCTCAACCTCTTTACTCAGTCTCCTTACTAATGACCAATGACTAATGACCAATGACTAATGCCCAGTGCCCAATGCCCCTCAAGGTCTGGGTGCTCGGCAGAGCGAATAATAGACACCGTTAGCAGTATCTAACCAGCGAGCGACGATCGTAGCATCATTGATTGTCAGATCATAGGTCTGTTTCAAAATCACCGATTCAATCGTGGTGCGATTGTTACGTTGGACGGCGTGGATTGACTCAGTATTAACCTGCAAATTCTTGCCGAGATCGAAGCGGGAGTATTCATCGGCGTCTTGCCAGGCGCGCACCCAATTGCGGTATCGGGCGACAATACCAATTCCATAGACATAGCCATCTTCTTGGGGAAGATTTTCAATCCAGTCCGGTCGTATGTTCCATGGCTTGTCACAAGCATTGGGAATGGGCAGGTATTCGATTGCTGGAAATGCCAATAAAACGAAATAACCCTCCACGGTTATTGTTGAGTCAATAACGGAAGAGTTACTTTCAACTGCATTTAAAATTGAACCTTCATAGAATTCTTTAAAAGATGGATTCAACAGGCGTATTCGTCCATCAGCCAGTTCCTCGATGTCAAATTGCAGTCGAATGGAAATTTGCTTAGTCATATTTTTGTGAGCCAATTGGACGGCGGCGGATTTAGCGCCGGCTTCGTTGGTGAATTTACCCGAATATCCGACTGCCAGACGGATTCCTTCTACTTCGGGCAATTTCTCAAACCAAGAAGGGACACATTCTTGAGCAAACGCCAGATTTTTTAGCCCAAGGACCAGGGCAATAGTAAAAAGGCAAAATTTCATTGAGAAAAAAAAGCCCGTCTGGTTAGAGCCAAACGGGCTTTAACGGTTCAATCATTGACCGACGTTTTTAAGTTTTTCGATTTCTCTTTCCAGTTCTTCGAAGCTCATATTGGCTTTGGCTTCATTATAAAGAGCTTTTTGCCGCCGGGCTTCGTTAAGAGTTTCCTCAATCAATGAGTTCAGGTTATACTCGGCGAGAGAATAAGCGTGGTAGTTATTGCCTTCGACCTTCATTTCCCGCTTGACAATCCGGCAACCTTTCAGAACGGTGTTGGCGACCTGTTTGCTAACGGAAGAAGTGAATTCGAGGGCTTCGGCATCCTCTCCCATACCACTTTGTTGCATAAAGTCTTTCATCATGTTGGTGACTCTGAGCTCCACTGTCCGGGCAATAGCGTCGCGAGCGCGAGCATCAGCCGCGTCTTTGGCAAGGGCCATGCTGGACTTAACCGCATCACCGGCTTGATAGATGGCATCTTCAGCTTGAGGCGGATTTAGATACCATTCAGGGATATCATCCATTTTGGCTTTAGGCTGTTTACCGCCACAATTGACCGTGAACAAGGCTACGGAAATTAACAAAACAAATACGAGTAACTTCTTCATACTTTCTCCTTTTGTTACTTTTTGGAATTAATCATTTTTGGGCTGATTGGCGCTTTGTAAAAAAGCGGCAAATTTATTACTTGGAATTTTTAGGTTTTGAGCGGCTTTGGAGAGCGCATTATCGGGCGACTGTGAATCGAGTCCTTTAGTATTAATATCCAGCGCGGCAAAAACGTTGCCAGTTTGCTTTTCTATCAAGCGTAATTGGAACTGAGCTTCTACCAAGTGCTGATTGCCAGCCGGCGAGGGAACCTCCTTCTGAGAGATAATAACCAAAGTTGCTTGAACTAGCCAGGGCGCATCCGCTGAACAAGTATAGCCATTAGCGGCGATCAATCGCACTAGCTCGTCTTCGATGAATGTCAGGTGTTGGCTGTTTTTCTGAATAACCTCGACCGTAAATTTTAGATCATTAGCAGTCAGGATGTAGCTGATCTGAACTGCGGAGCGAGTCATCGCATCGCGATACTGTTCTGGGATTTTCGATAAATCCAGGGCGATTTTAACCGCCCCGCTTTGGCCGACATTGTCGGTTGGAGTAGCTACGCAATTAAATTCAGCAATTCCGTTCGCGTCAGTTTCGATTTTAGTAATAATTTCACCGCCATCATATCTAGCTATAACGGGAAAACCGGCGACTCCGATGATTTCGCCGTCGCGAACATAGACAACCTGCACTTTAATGGGTGTGGGCAAATTCTGACCGGCGACGGCAATTTGATTATTTCCCGACAGAATTTTTAATTCGATATGCGCTAAAATTTCACGCACTTCCGCAACTATTCCTGGTCCGGTGAACTGGTTGAAATTGGGATACTTGCGACCGGAAAGGGCGGTGTACAATGAACTTTTTGTATAGAAATCCGGGATTGTATTCTGGGCATCAATGAAATTATTCAGCGCGTTTAGAATTCGACCGTCGGCGACCATCTGGCGTGCGCTCGCGATAAGTTGTTCGCTTTTCATCAGGATCTCATCCATCTGGATTTCTAAAGTGGAGAGATACTTTTCCTTATTGAGCACGGCGAGGACGTAGGTTTTGCCCTTGACCTCTTTGACCTCGGCGATTTCGATTCCCGAGACGGTTTCCGCGACAATGGATTTAGTGCGATTGGTAGTTTCGGCTTTTAAGTAATTTTTGTCGCCTTCTCTGAATTCGCTCTCGATGGTTTCGAGTTCAGACTCGATACGCACCTGAATCTGCTTAGCGACGTCAGCCCGCGCTAGTTCGATGGCTTCGGCTTTAGTATCTGCCACGGCAACGCCCAGGAAATAGCGGCTGGCGGGATATTTTTTATGCTGGTTGGTTTTGTACCAATCCGGAACCTGAGCCGATGCCGATGTAATCGCCAAACCTGCTAAAACTAATATTATTTTAGTCAATGATTGCCTTTGCACGATGACCTCTTATTCTTCGACTATGTTTAACAAGATTAGTTTGCGGTTCAAACTGACCCGCTCAAGGCGACCCTGGCCTTTATAATTTTGTTTGAAAAAACGATACAAATCGGATGAGGATTGGTAAAGAGCAGGATCACACCATATCAAAACGTCATAGGAATAATCAGCCATTACATTTTCCTTAATCCTTTTGCCAGCCTTTTTCAACAGATCACCAAAAGCGTAAATCATATCTTCTGCTTCAGATTTGGTGAAGGAATCGCTGATGTTCAAAATCACTTTATATTGCACTCCCTGCTGAATATCCTCTTTCCAATAAGCCATAATCCGGCTGATGACTTTATCTACGGCATCATTCATAGCTTCTTCGATTAAAACGGCATCCGGCGCGGTTCTTTCCGGACTATAGCCAGTTTCGGTGCCGAGCAAGCGGCCAGTCGTAGTTTCATAGGCACGACAACCAACCACACCCTTTTTTACTGTTGATGAACCTAATAGGCGAGATTCGACGGCGACATTATAGGTAATATAAATATCACTACCAATTGAGAGTGCCAGCAGGTAACTGTAATCCTCGCTGGCTCCTTGGAGGGTGTAATGTGCGGAAGTTAATTCCTGGAGCGCCTGCTGTTGTTCGGGTACAATTACCTCGAATTTGCGAGCCGTCAAGTAGGCTTCGATTACTTCCGCACCTTTTTTGAGGTTCGGATTGGTTCTCAAAAGTTCGATTGGTGCTTGTTTACCGTCCGTCTCCGGGATAACCATTATCGTCGGCAAGCCGAGCGCTTCAGTAATAGCGGCAGTCTTGGTAAGAATACCTCTTTCTACCAAATAATCGTGGATTAGGCTTTTGTTGACTTTGAAAGTTTTTTCGATTTTTAAGGTTTTACCGCCGTCAATTTTCAAGCGAGAATGGTAATAATCGGATTCCCAAACGATGAATTGTTTTATGTTGGAGGGCGCGAAAAATTCTTCCTGGATTTTAGCGAATTCAGCTTTTTCGGCATCGGTCTGCAGAAGTGGATCGGTACCTCCTAATAAGATCAGCCAGACGGCGGCTTTACGAGCATCGGCTTCGGCTTCTTTATCCATTTCGGCGGCTTTGCCGCCCTCGGAACTGTAACCGGTGGCACGCACCATTACCTCAGAAGGTGAAGTGCTTTCTAAAATGACCGCCTCGTGCGAACGCGGAAGATTTGATTTCGTCTTTGATTTCTCAGATTTGGCGAAAACTAAACTAGCAATACAAAAAATAGTTAATATAATTACCGATAATTTTTTCATTTTACTCCTCGTTTAGTTTAGTTGCCATTGGCTTGGAACGCTGATGCCGGGTTAAATGATAAAGTCGGCGGCGAATAATGGAAGTAAATGCCGAAAGTTGGTGACAAGCTGGAAATAGAAGGCTTGTCAGTATCAGCATAGTTAGCGACATCAATTTCTTTGTCTCCGTATTTAATCGTCCACCAGTCAAATGACGGAAAAGCCTGAAAACCGGCAAAAATGCCGATGTTGCTATCAATATTAAGAGCATATTCGAGTGCCAAATTCAGGCGCCCCCCGAGACTATTATTTGAAATCGTAACGTCTTTGTCATTGTACTTATCGGTTATAAGTAAGTATTGGATGCCAATTAAGGCTTCGCCGTGAATTGCCACGGGCCCGAAGTAAAACCGTCGCATATAACCGGTATAGCCGTAAACCAAGCCAGCCGAATTATTGGCGTCCGGGATTACCCAATCAATAAAGGTATCAGTGCTATATAATTCACTTTTAACTGGCACTACTCCGGCAGTGGCGCCTGCAACTAGAAATGATTGACGTTTGTTAGTTAATGGAGCAATATTGATCTGGAAATCTAAGTCGGCGCCGAAAGCAAAACCGTCATAATCATCAAAAAAGATTAAAAAATCCTCGCTTGCAAAAACACCTTCGTTGATATTCATAAAAAACCCGCGCGGCTTTAGAGCCACGTCAACACCTACCCGGGGATGTTCAACCATTGTCATTCCTTTTACCCAATCTCCCTTTTGAATAGCATAAGCCGCAGAAAGTTGTCGCGGATCTTGACGATTATCGCCAACTTTGCTGACGCGCACAAATCCCGATTTCTTAAAAGTGATTTTATCGCCGCTGGTCTGGAAATATTCACCAACAAAGAAGGGGTCATCCAGTTTGATACCTTCCGCTGTGCCGAGTGGAAATTTCACGGTGCGCTTTTCGATAGCGGCTATCGGAGCGCTCAGTTTAAACATTTCAATATCGCGGGTCAAAACCTGTAAGTTAATGGCAAAAGTACTGGCGGCGAGCCGGAAAGCTTCGGATTCAGCATCGCTTTTAGCTTTTTCCGCGGAACCGGAGGCTTCGGTGTGTAGAGTCACGATGCTTTCCAGATACGGATCATCGCCCGGAACAATATGATACCAGAATAGACCACCTTTGATTGTTACCGTCAGGTTTGGGTCATCTTTGGGTTTGCTGACTGTATAGCTCGTAAGAAACGGAAGGTAGATGTACGAAGCGTTCATTACTTGTTCGATTTGTTCGGCGGTGATCCCCAGTTCTTTGGCTTTGAGCGAAATAAACGAATTGCGCTGGGTTTCGTCAACTAAGTTTTGGGCTCGAATTTCCTTTTCGATATCGAGTATTCTTACTATTTCTGGAACAATGGTAGCCTCGATTAGGGCGATGAGTTCCGATTCGGAGACAACACCTTTGGCTCGCAGTTGCTCTTTGAAAGTGTACCGCACCATATCCGGTAAAGGGTTATAATCAAAGCGGGCAATCCGGATCCCGTTATGAATCGCAGTCAATAAGTATTTTTCGTCCTCCGGATTGAGGCGAATCCTGGAATCAGTGACCATTAATGCATCCAGGAACGCCACTGATTTGCGAGTATAGCGTTCGCTTTGGGGATAGAGATTATTTGACCATAATGTCCCGAACAACCCAAGCATCAATAAGAAACGCTCCATTTTCTTTAAAAATGCGAATTTGCTAAAAATTAAATTTTTCACACTTCCCCTCATAAATTTTCTATTTGTTAAAAATCGAACACTCTTAATTTTCCTAAAAATAAATCTGAAAATCAACTTTTTTACAAGCGAGGAAATACTTAATGAATTTATCATTGACTTTCTGTGATTTAAGACATAAAATAACGGCAAGAAGTTGGAGAGTTTTTGAATTTAACAAAGGCAACAGCCGCAGTGCTTTTCATAATCGACGTGTTTATCACCGGTTTGGATGGTCAAGCCATTACAATAAACGAAGTGATGGCTGACCCAGTCGGGTCAGACTACTATGATGAATTTATGGAGTTGTACAATTATGGCGATCTGGCTGTTACCCTTAGCGGTTACTACTTGGAAATAAACGGTTATGTAGATACGTTAAGTTTTGTCGCCGATTATGGTGATGTTCTTTTGCCGCATAGTTTCGCTCTCATTATGGATCGCGGCTATTTAGTTGATTATAAATCGAGCTCTTACGAAGACCTGATTCCTGAAAACACCCTGCTGGTGACAATCCAGGATAATTCCTTGGCACACACCGGCCTGATAAATTCGGGTGCCAGTCAAATATACCTTTTTAACGCCCAGAGAGATACAATATCAGCCGTACTAACGACTGCGAAGCCCCTATCCGGCTACAGCTGGGAAAAAATCATTCCGGAGGGCACTAATCAAATTTCTAACTGGGGCAATAGTCGCAACCAGCGCGGCACGCCGGGTTTCTGGAACAGCATTACGCCTCGCGATTATGATGTAGCTATTGAAGGATTGAAAATGGTTTCTCCAGTTGATCAAATTTTTCCCCATCAGCCGATTGATCTGCAGTTCATTGTAAAAAATGTCGGCATAAAATCTGCGGATTCTCTACAAGTCGTCTGTGGACTGGATCAAAATTCCGACCGGCAAATACAAATAGATGAGATTTTTTACGATGAGATAATAACGCTTACAGCTGGGGATTCCGTTATGCAAAATGCGACGATACCGGGTTTGCCATCGGGAATTTACACTATTCTGGCGGAAGCTATTTATCGGGCGGATGAGCGGTCTGACAATAATCTTGAGTCATTGGATATTAAAATTTTGTTTTCAGAAAATTGTCTGATAATCAGTGAGTTTATGTATTATCCGACAACTGACGGCGGCGGCGAGTGGGTGGAGCTTTTGAATATTTCCGCCGATACTATCAATCTGAAAAGATTGACGCTGAGCGACAATAGTACGACCATAATGCTAACCGACCAAGATTTTTATCTGCCGCCACAAAAATACCTCGTGATTGTTAATGACTCAACCACTTTCATCAGTTATTGGGGACAAGTGCCATTTATCCTGGATTGTCCTAAGACTATGCCGGCGCTGAATAACACCAAAGATTCTATTGTAATCCGAGACCACAGCGCTCATCTAATTGATGGATTAGAATATTCGAGCGCCTGGGGTTATCGTCAGGGCGTCTCACTTGAGAGAAAAAATCCATTTGTGAGTAGCAATCAAGCCAGTAACTGGTCGCTCTCAACAGACCTTGATAAAGCTACTCCCGGTCGGAGAAATTCAATTGACTTACGGGATTATGATCTTGCCCTTGATTCCGTTAAAATAAAACCGGGCAGTTCACCGCCGAGCCACAATTCACCAGTTACCGCACAAATTTACCTTCATAATAACGGTAAAAAACTTGCCGACGCATTTAAAATCAATATCGCGATAACTAGTTCGGTTTTAGGGACGATTTCCGATACAACTATCACGATTTCTTCTCCCTTGCAGTCGGGTGAAATCCAAACAGTTGCCGTTACTTTCAATGCTATTCCGGGAGGCTTGCACCAAATTTCGGCCGAGATTCTGTGGTCGGCAGATGAGACACTGACTAATAATATTGCCAATTGCGCACTGTCGGTTGGCTATCCGACTGGCGTTTTAGTCATTAATGAAATTATGTTTGTCCCACTTGCTGGTCAATGCGAGTGGTTCGAAATCTATAACCGTTCAGAAATAGCACTTGATCTGAATGGCTGGAGTTTTCGCGATGCAATGGGTAAGCGCCTGGCTTTGGCTGATTCGGGCATAGTGATTAAAGTCGGCGAATATGCCGTCGTTGCGGCGCGGTCTGATTTTACCCTGGACTATCCGGACTTTCAGCGATTGCTGATAGTACCGGCCTCTTTTCCTACTCTGAATAACACAACTGATTCACTTTTCCTCTATGATGCTACCGG
>ENA-UPSM01003343-UPSM01003343.1-activated-sludge-metagenome-genome-assembly--contig:-NODE-3343-length-18124-cov-111.454093_pt1 | contig 18124 bp, 16 predicted proteins | sample MGYA00238181_ERZ773283 | MGnify/ENA primary metagenome ERZ773283 (study PRJEB29023, sample SAMN05720199) | activated sludge metagenome | isolation source: Anaerobic digester | place: Japan...
TTTACATCCGGCACATCTCCTCCAGCCCTGCTCTTCTATCTCACCCTTCCGGTGTTCCGATTGCTCTTTCCTGCAGTTCCATGTGCAGCCGTGCCATCTCCCTGAGCTGCTCTGCAAGGGCTACGACTTCTGTTCCCTGGGCGCTGTGAAACCTCCGGTTCAGGATATCGATTGCCTTCGACGTGATGCGGAGGATGGCCTCCCGGTCATGGATTGTGTCCTGGTCCATACCCAGCCCTCTGCATCCGGGGTCAATAACTTTGCTCCACGATTCACCCTGTCTTTTGGGGTGGAGAGAGAATGACCCGGGCTATCCCGTTTTGCTGAAGCGGGAAATCAGTATGTTTTTTGGTTTCTGGTAAATCTCGACGGTGATTGTGTCGCCGGGGTGAAACGTCCCGTCCGCAAAATCAATGGCGATCTTTTCGTGGGGGTTCCACTTGTCCTCCCTGCACCCCGTTCCGCTCATCGTCTGGACTCCGAAGTGATGCGTCTTGATGAATTTGAAACCGTTGAGGGTCTCGATTACGCACGGGACTTTTTGCCCGTTTTTGTAAAAGGTTGCTGTCAGATCGTCATTGGGATAGGACTTCGTCCCGTTGTGAAAGAGGACTACCTTGGAATCGTAAGTGAGGGTACCCTGATCATTTGTGTGGATGATGGACCGGATCTCGATAAAGGATGGGGGTTTCATCACCTCGCCAAAGTCAAACTGGAGACTGGGACACAAGAGGAGCACGAGTAAGGCGAGGAGGAGAGTGATTGCGACCAGGAGAATGGTTGCAAGGGGGTTCGAGGATCCTCTGTCTTTATCCCACGGAGTCAAACTCTTGAAAGTGCACCGGGTAAAAATTTAAGAATTGTGATTCATGGTGTCCCGTTGCTCTAACATGCATTGGGAGATGAAAACGGTCGCTCCTTTTGGAGAGGACAGCAGTATCCACTCCGGCCCGAAAGTATCTTCCCTCAAAATGGTTTTTGACCTTCCATCGGTCCGAAACTATTGATAGGGTCAACCCGGATACCAGCAGCATTCCTGGATAAGGAAAAAAACTCTGCCCTAAAAAACAGTGACATGAAATGATTCGTCGAAAATGAGATTATTCCCGCGGGAAAAAGGAGGATCAGTGGATCTCTTCCCCGGTCCTGATCCTGAAAGACTTCATGACCGGCAGGACAAAGATTCTCCCGTCTCCAACCTTTCCCGTCCGGGCAGCGTTTGTTATAATTCCCACGGTCTCTTCCAGCTTCCCGTCCGGAACAACCACCTCCACCATGATCTTGGGGATCAGGTCCACGTTCATTGTTCCGCCGCGGTACTGCAGCTGGATGCCCTTCTGGTCTCCCCGCCCCTGGACATCGAAAATTGTCATTCCGTAAATCCCCGCCTTTTCGAGATCTTTCTTGATAAATTCAAGTCTCTCGGGACGGATAACAGCGCAGATCATCATCATGGATACCATCTCCTTCATACTCTCTCCCCGTGCTGGGAGAGGTCAAGCCCGACGTATTCTTCTTCTTCCGAAACACGCAGTCCGATGACCCTGTCGATGACGAAGGCAAGGATGTACGTGACAACGAAGGCGTATGCAAGAGCTGCAAGGGCCCCGATAACGTTTGCAACGAACTGCTGGACGTTCCCTTCGATGAGACCGGAGAAACCGTTGACAGCGGCGGCAGCGAAGACGCCCGTCGCTATGGCTCCCCAGAGGCCTCCCATGCCATGGATGGACCAGGCATCGAGGCTTTCATCGAGTCCCCTGTTGATGCGCCAGAGCATGCAGGCATAGCACAACAGGCCGGCTGCGACACCGATTACAATCGAAGCAGGGACAGTCACGAATCCGGCTGCCGGCGTGATTGCCACGAGGCCGGCTATGGCACCACTCACCATGCCAAGCGAGCTTGGTTTGCCCCGGATCCAGCTTGCAAAGAGCCACGACAGGGCACCGGCCGCAGCTGACGTGTTCGTGACGAGGAAGGCATTTGCCGCAAGCCCGTTTGCTGCAAGAGCTGACCCTGCATTGAACCCGAACCAGCCGAACCAGAGGAGACCCGCCCCGAGGAGTGTCATCGGGATGTTGTGGGGTTCCATCGTGTACTGGCCAAAACCGGCCCTTTTCCCGATCACGAGGGCGACAGCGAGTGCTGCAAACCCGGAACTGATATGTACCACTGTCCCGCCGGCAAAGTCAAGGGAGCCCAATCCCATCGTCCAGCCTCCACCCCACGCCCAGTGTGCCAGGGGGTCATAGACGAGTGTCGTCCAGAGGAGGACAAAGAGGACGAATGCCGAAAGGCGTACCCTCTCTGCGAACCCGGATGTGACGATTGCCATCGTTACCGTCGCAAAGACCAGCTGGAATGCCACGAAGAGGAGAGGCGGGTACGCAGTGTCTCCCTGACCGGGATCCAGTCCTTCGAGTCCAAAGTGCTGCAGGTTGCCAATCAGCCCCCCGATGTCCCCGCCAAATGCAAGCGAGTACCCCAGTATGACCCACTGGATACTCACGAGTGCAAAGACGATGAAGGAGAGGGCAACCATCGAGATGAAGTTCTTCCTCCTTACCAGTCCTCCGTAAAAGAAACCAACAGCCGGTGTCATGAGCATGACGAGGGCAGTTGATATCAGGAGCCAGGCAGTCGTCCCGGAATCAATAGCCATCTTTCTTCTCCGTTTTTTGAAATCAAACGTCAGTGCGGGTGTCCCCCCCGGGGACCATCCTCACCCTCCCCGTTTGACAGATAGAAATTTTGTTCCACATTATAAAAAATTATCTCTCTTTGTTTCCCGAACCTGTTTTTGCTTTTCATTTTTTTCCGGTATGGTGACTGGAGCGCACCGGTAAGAGAAGGAGAAGGATTCCCAACGGGAATGATGATTTTTCAATAAGGAGGCAGAATGGGAAATGAATGATGTATGGAAAAAAAAGGGATTTTTTAGTAAATTGCGAGATACCTGTCGAGTTCCCAGGGATGGACCGCGAGGCGGAACAGGTCAGTCTCCAGTTGTGCGATGGAATTGAGGCCTTCCATGATATGCGGACCCATTGCTTTGGAGATCACAGGATCGTTATTGAGCGCTGCATTTGCCTCAATCAGGCTCCCGGGAAGCATCTCGATTCCGCGTTTCTTTCTTTCTGCTTCAGTCAGGTGGTAGATATTGACGTCGGTACTCTCGGGCGGCATGATCTTTTTCTTGATTCCGTCGAGACCTGCGGCAAGCATCGCAGCAAAGCAGAGGTACGGGTTGCACATCGGGTCAGGGCTCCGGAACTCGGCCCGCGTACTGTTGCCCCGGGCAGCCGGTACCCGGACGAGTGCTGACCTGTTCGTGGCACTCCAGGTGATGTAAACCGGGGCTTCGTAACCGGGCACGAGTCGCTTGTAGGAGTTGATCGTCGGGTTTGCGACACGCGTAATTGCCTTTGCATGGGCGAGAATCCCGCCGATGTAGTACATCGCGACATCCGAGAGACCGTCCTTCGCGTTGGGGTCATAAAAAGCGTTCTTTCCATTCCGCGAGAGGGACCCGTGCGTGTGCATGCCACTCCCGTTGATACCCGCGATGGGTTTGGCCATGAACGTGGCGTGGAGGTTTCGTGCCAGTGCGAGAGTCTTGGTGGCGAACTTGAAGGTGATCACCTTGTCAGCAGTATCGAGGGCATCGCTGTACTTGAAATCGATCTCGTGCTGGCTCTCGGCCACCTCGTGGTGGGATGCCTCTATCTCGAAACCCATCTGGGTAAGTGCAAAAACGATATCTCTCCTGACATCCTCCGCGGAATCGGTTGGTGCAAGGTCAAAGTACCCGCCGTAGTCCTGGTAATTGGTCGAGGGCCTGCCGTCCACCATCTTGAAGAGGAAGAATTCAAGTTCTGGACCGGTATTGAAGGTAAAACCCATCTTTTTTGCCTGTTCAATCTGGTTTTTCAGGACGTAACGCGGGTCTCCTTCGAAAGGCTTGTTCCCGTAGGTGTAAACATCACAGATGAAGCGGGCAACCCTTGCTTCTGCAGGTCTCCAGGGAAGTATTGCGTATGTCGCCGGATCGGGTTTCAAAAGCATGTCTGATTCTTCGATCCGTGCAAAACCCTCTATCGAGGAACCGTCAAACCAGATACCTTCGGTCAATGCCTTTTCTGCCTGCTGCACGGGTATTGCAACGTTCTTGGGCATTCCCTGGATATCGGTGAACTGGAGGCGGAGGAACTTGACATCGTCGTTCTCAATCTTCTCCAGCATCTCGGATACGGTGTTCTTCCGCATATGGAAATTAACTTCTACCTTATCAGTTATATATTTAATGTTGAAGGTCGCACTTTACCGGGAAAGGGAGAATAACCAGGGTGACCACTCTGCCCTGACATACCGTGGTCGACATGTGTGGGATAATTGCTGTTATTGACCGTGCCGGGTGCCCGATGGACGGCACGAAAATCCGCTCGGCCCTCTCCATGATGGACGAGCGGGGGAGCGGAGAAGGAGCAGGATATGCGGTGTACGGGGCCTTTCCCGAATTTGCAGATTATTACGCCATCCATGTCTTCTTCGATGCTGTCCATGAATCGAAGGCTGCAGTGGACAGGGAACTCGGGAACTGGGGGACAGTTGTGCACGAGGAGGAAGTCCCGACTTACGAGAACAGGAATATCCGGAAGGTGCATACTCCCTGGCGCTACTTTTTCAAACCGGATCCCTCTCTCATGCCAAGGAGCGAAACCCCGGAAGACGACATCGTGATGCACCTCGTGATGAAGATCAACACGACCATTCCTGGCGCCCTGGTATATGCATCCGGAAAAAACGTCGCGATATTCAAGGCATCAGGCTGGCCGGAAGACGTCGCCGACTTCTACCGTATCCAGGACTACAGCGGGTATATCTGGCTTGCGCACAACCGGTACCCGACGAACACCCCGGGCTGGTGGGGGGGTGCACACCCCTTCAACCTCCTCGGGTGGAGCGTTGTCCACAACGGCGAGATCACGTCGTACGGGACAAACAGGCGGTTCATCGAGAGCTATGGGTACAGGTGCACGATGTACACGGATACGGAAGTCGTTGCCTACCTCTTCGACCTGCTCGTGCGCAGGCACGGGCTGAGCCCTGAAATGGCCGTGAAAGCCCTTGCACCCCCGTTCTGGGACGACATTGACCGGATGGACAAAAAAGAAAGAACGCTCTATACGGCAATCCGCCTTGCATACGGTTCTGCCATGATGAACGGACCCTTTGCGATCGTCGTTGCCCAGCGGGACGGCATCGTCGGTTTCACGGACCGGATCAAGCTCCGGCCGCTCGTCTGCGGGACAGCGGGTTCCCGCCTGTACATCTCGAGCGAGGAAGCTGCCATCCGCACCATGGAACCCGGTCTCGAAGAGGTGTTCATGCCGAGAGCCGGAGAGCCCGTCATCGGGAGGCTGGGGAAATGACCATCGGGAGCGTACCGGTCAGGTTCAGGATTACGGTGGATGGTTCCCGGTGCATGCTCTGCGGGAGGTGCGTTGAAAACTGCCCCTACGACGTTTTCAGGAAGGAAAGCGACACGATCCACGTGAACTCGCGCAAGTGCGTGGCCTGCCACAGGTGCATCGCGATGTGTCCGCGGGATGCAATCAGCATAAAGGAGCGTCCCGTCGATTACAGGAGCCACCCCGTCTGGACAGAGGAGGCCCGGGAATCGATCTACAACCAGGCGAGGACGGGGAAAATTATCCTTGCGGGAATGGGAAACGCAAAACCTTATCCCGTCATATTCGACAGCCTGGTCCTCGATGCCTGCCAGGTAACGAACCCGAGCATCGACCCCCTGCGCGAACCCATGGAACTGCGGACATACATCGGCAAGAAGCCGGGGAGGCTTGAATTCCGGGACGACGGTGACTGCCAGTCCCTTGTCACGACCCTCGCACCCAACCTGGAACTCGCCACTCCCATCATGGTCGGTCACATGAGCTATGGCGCGATCAGTCTCAACGCGCAGAAGAGCATTGCAATGGCTGTCAGGGAATCCGGGACGTTCATGGGAACCGGAGAAGGAGGTCTCCACCCGTCTCTCTATCCCTTCCAGGACCACGTGATCGTCCAGGTGGCATCAGGGAGGTTCGGCGTCGACATCAACTACCTGGAGAGGGGAGCCGCAATAGAGATAAAGATCGGGCAGGGTGCCAAGCCCGGTATCGGGGGACACCTTCCGGGCGAAAAGGTATGCGAGGATGTCTCCTCGACGCGGATGATTCCGGTCGGGAGTGATGCCATAAGCCCGGCACCCCACCACGATATCTACAGCATCGAAGACCTCAAGCAGCTCGTCCGCAGCTTAAAAGAGGCCACGGAATGGAAAAAACCTGTATTCGTGAAGATTGCAGCCGTCCATAACTCAGCGGCAATAGCTGCCGGCATAGCGCGGTCTTCGGCAGATGCGGTGGTCATCGATGGTTTCCGGGGCGGGACCGGGGCCGCCCCCCGTGTCTTCCGGGACCATGTCGGGATCCCCATCGAGGCAGCAGTCGCCAGTGTCGATGCAAAGCTCCGTTCCCAGGGAATACGCAACGAGGTCTCGATCATCGCGAGCGGGGGTATCAGGGAGAGTGCTGATGTTGCAAAGGTGATTGCACTGGGAGCCGATGCCGTCTACATCGGGACGGCGGCCCTCGTTGCGATGGGATGCAGGGTCTGCGGAACGTGCTACCGGGGCCTGTGCCCCTGGGGAATCGCCACGCAGCGCCCGGATCTTGTTGCCCGTCTCGACCCGGAGGTTGCGTCACGGAATGTCGCAAACCTTATCCATGCATGGACCCTCGAGTTGTCCGAACTGATGGGGGCAGCAGGCATCAACAGCATCGAGAGCCTGAGGGGGAACAGGGACCGGCTGAGGGGATACCTGCTCGATGAATCGATCATGCGGGTTCTCGATGTCAAACCAGTGGGGGCATGAAGCGGGCATGACGAGAGTGACCATCGATGCTGCCGGTATGCACTACACGCCGCTCAACCGGCGGATCCGCGAGGCTATCGGGGCGGGGGCGGATGAAATCGTCATCACCGGAGTCATGGGACAGAGGTTCATCGCAGACGGTGTGAGAGGTCGTGGGACGATCATCATCCATGGAATTCCCGGGGGAGACCTGGGTATGTTCATGAGCGGCCCGACCTGCATCGTTTACGGCAACTGCGACCACGCACCCGGAAACACGATGGACAGCGGCACGATCATCATTCACGGGAGCGCGGGCGATGCGGTTGCACACTCGATGCGGGGAGGCAGGGTCTTTGTCAGGGATAACATCGGGTACAGGGGAGGTATCCACATGAAACAGTACCAGGACAAGTGCCCTGTCCTGGTCATCGGGGGAGAATTCCGCTCGTTCCTGGGAGAATACATGGCCGGCGGACTCATCCTTGCCCTCGGCGACCCCGGGAGAAATTCCGGGAGGGAGAGGGGGATCGGGTCCGGGATCCACGGGGGAAGGATAATCATCAGGGGCGGCCCCCTTGATGACCGGTGCCTTGGAGTGGGGGCGGCTCAAAGGCCGCTTTCAGGGGAGGGTTACCGGCAAATCCAGCCAATCATCAGGGAGTTTGCGGATGTTTTCTCCCTTGACCCTGATCCTCTTCTCCGGGACAGGTACACCGAAATTGTCCCCTCGAGCAGCCGGCCATTTGCAAACAAGTACACGTGGGAGTGAATACCGTGGTGGCAGAACACAGTTACGTTGATCTCCAGAGAGAGGTCTGGGAAAGGGGCATCTGCGCGGGTTGCGGGGCATGCGTGGCTGTATGCCCTGCAGATGCAATCTGCTTTGACGAGCCGGGGGGTGCCCTCCGGCCACGCAACATCGGTTATTGCAAGAAAGAGAACGACGAGGTGCCCTGCGGTGCCTGCTACGATGCATGCCCGCGGACAGGCCCGGCAGTTCCGGAAGAATGGGAGAATTACAGGGACATACTGTCTGCACGGGCGACGATGGAGATACCGGGAAAGCAGGCCGGCGGCGCAGTGACTGCAATTCTCTCCGCATCGCTGGAGCAGGGACTGATAGACGGTGTCGTGACTGTTACAGCAGACAGGATGACATTACTGCCCCGCTCGGTTGTCCTTACATCGGCCGGAAAGGTCAGGGAGACTGCCGGGAGCCGGTATAACTGGTGGGTCCCCCTCGTCGCAGCGCTCAAGACTGCTGTCATCGACATGAAACTCGGCAAAATTGCCATCGTGGGAGTCCCGTGCGTGATCAGGGCGGTTCACCAGATAAGGACGAGTGACAATGATCTTCTCAAACCCTTTGGTTCACGGATAAGGCTTTCGATGGGGCTTTTTTGCACCGAAACGTTCGATTACCGCGTCCTTGTAGGGGAGATCCTCGGAAAAAGGCACAACCTGGGAACAACAGATATAGACCGCATTGACGTGCGCGGGAAACTCGAGGTTACAACGAGGAAAAAGGAAAAGATTGCTTTCCCCATGAGTGAACTGAAAGAGGCAATCCGTCCCGGATGCCATTTTTGCACGGATTTTACCGCCGTCCATTCTGATATCTCGGCAGGAGCCGTGGGAAGTCCCCCGGGATACACGACACTGATCGTGAGGACCGTGGAAGGTCAGGTCTTCCTCGACCAGGCACTGGCTCTGGGCAGTCTCGAGAGAGGTCCCGGGGTCAATCTGGAAGCAGTCGGGAAGCTCGCTGCAGCAAAGATCAGCCGTGCCCGAAAGATTTGAACCCTTTTTTAGGAAGATTTAATGGGAAACAGGGAAAATGTCCTGATATTACAGGTGGATTGGGTACCATGAAATCATCGATCCTGATTGCCGGGTTCCTCGTATTCATGATCGCTTCTTGGGCGGTCAGCGCGGAAGAAGTCCCTTTGCTCCCGGCTGAAACCGGTTTTCCCCAGCCAATGATCCCGCATTCGTTTTACGGCTCCATTACAGCTGCAGGATCACCAGTCCCGGCGGGTGTGCCGGTCGAAGTCGATGCCCCGGGAATAAAGAAAGGGATACCCGAAAACCCCGTGTACTCGAGCGAGGGGGGATATGGATCGCCGGATCCGTTCAGACTCCGCCTCGCGGCCCAGGGGACGATGGAACCAGGCACCGAACTTGTTTTCTACGTGGGTGGTGTCAGGGCAGAAGTCCGCCCGTCAGGCACGGAAAACGAATGGCAGTCTTCCTTTGTCTATTCACCCGGAGGGGTGACCAGCCTTGATCTCCGCGTTTCCGTCCCCGTCACCCCGGACCCCGCTTTTCGCATGACACCGGAAGAGACATCGTCGCAACCTGTAAAAACACCCCCGCATGGACAGTCAGGACCCTCGCAGGAAGTCATGCTCGGGCTCGTTGCAATTCTCGTCATCCTCGCCATCACTGCATTTTTCCTGGGGAAGAGGGCTGAAAAGAAGGAGAAAAAGTCGGGAGGGGAGGAAGGCACAATTCAGCAGGGTGGCAGTCCCCCCGGAGACGAAAAACAGGAGTGAACCCTCCCTATCCTATTATTTTAAATAACAGTACTCCTTCTGGTATGGTGTAATCACGGCCGTGCATTGCCGATTCTCCGGGACATGAAAAGACCGGGGAAAAAGAGGAAATAGCGGAAAAAATGAATACCCAAAGAACAGGAAAAGAGGTTACCATGGGGCAAAACAGAAAGATAGTTTTTTTAATCTGCATTATCGGATGTGCACTCCTTGCCTTTTCACCGGTGCTTGCAGGCGCTGGTGAGGAGGAAAAAGAGGGAGTTTTTCTCCCGATTGAGAATTTTACTGATCATTCACCCAAAGGAGAAGCCCTGCTGCCCGTGCAATTTTTGGGTGCTCCGGATGTGAACAGTCCTTTAAAAACAATCAATATTTCCCGGGAACTCATGCCGGCTATTTTTGGAAAGGTGAATGCAACAGTATACCGGGAAAATACTGTGTCTGCCCCGCTTTTTTCCCCGGAGGCACAACAGGAATTTGAAGATATCCGAGAGGCCATCAGGAAGTACAAGGTGGCCCCCGCAAACAGGGATTTTAAGGATAGTATTGCACGGTTAAAGTCACTCAACTCCTCGGGAAACAGCGATGGAAAAGGGAACGGTGACGATTCACTCGGGCTCATACCCTCCCCGATAGATGTTGTCTTCCTCACGTCTGTTGGATCCCGGGACTACGCGGGAAATACGGCCGGAAGCGGGACGGCCCCACTCTTGCAGGCGTCGGGATATTCAAGTGCTTACGCACCTGCCACGTTCGATCTGCGCTCGACGGGGAAGCTGACTCCTGTCAGGGAACAGGGGCAATGCGGTGCATGCTGGGCTTTTTCAAGTTACGGATCCCTCGAGTCCACGAACCTGCCCGGTTCCATGTGGGATTTTTCCGAGAACAACATGAAAAATTCCCACGGTTTTGACCTCTCCCCCTGCCAGGGTGGAAATTACCTCATGGCTGCCGCGTACCTGGCGCGGTGGGCGGGACCTGTCAGCGAGTCGGCCGATCCCTACCAGGAATCAGGGACAAGACGGGTCCAGAACGCGCCTGTGCTCGAGCATGTCCAGGAGATCTCCTTCCTCCCGTCGAGGCAGGGGGCGCTTGACAATGCTCACATCAAGCAGGCCATCAGGGAGAATGGTGCAGTTTATTCGTCGATCCACTGGGAGAAATCGTATTATTCACCCGGCACGTATTCCTACTACTATCCCGGGTCTTCCATCCAGAACCATGCCATCGATATCGTGGGATGGGACGATACCTACAGCCGGTTTCAGTTCGCCGTCACGCCTCCCGGTGACGGTGCGTTCATCGTGAGGAACAGCTGGGGAGAAGACTGGGGCGAGAGGGGATATTTCTACGTTTCCTATTATGATACGATTATCGGAAAGGAACTGATCCAGTTCTTCCCGGAGGAAACTTCGAACTATGACCGGATGTACAGTTATGACCCCCTGGGCTGGGTCACGAGTATCGGTGCCGGAGATGGGACACTCTATGCTGCAAATGTCTTTTCCGCATCAGGAAATGAAGAACTCCGTGCGGTCAGTTTCTATACGCCGGTGAAAGGGACATCGTACGAAATCGAGGTCAGCAAAAACCCCTCCGCCGGACCGAGGGGGCAATATTCCCAGATGGTCAGTGCCGGGACATTTCCCTATGCCGGTTACCATACCGTTGCCCTGAACAACCCGGTTATCCTCGAGAAGGGGGAGAAATTCTCGATCATCATCAGGCTGACGACACCCGGATACGGGTATCCCCTTGCAGTCGAGTATCCCATGACCGGGTACTCGACACAGGCGGTTGCCCACTCCGGGGAGAGTTTCATAAGCACGGATGGAAAAACATGGACTGACCTTACGCGTGTCGTGCAGAACGGGAATGCCTGCATCAAGGCATTCACGGTGACAAGGAAATCTGCCACACCGACGCCAACACCAACGCCAACTCCCCGGCCCACGCCGACCGGGACGACTGTTCCTGCAACCACCCCGACTCTCCCCGGTCCGGGGGACACGAAGTCTCCAACGGTGACCATCGTCTCCCCAAGACTCATGTCTTCTTTTTCCCCGGGAGACACCATACAGGTTATCTGGTCCGCGAGGGACAGCGGGGGGATAGCCTCCGTCCGGGTCGAGTATTCACTGGATGGAGGGAGCTCCTGGATACTCCTCCAGACTGCGACCTCTGAGGCAGGCACGTGTTCCTGGAAAGTTCCGGACACGTGCCCCGCGAAGGTGACATTCAGGGTAACCGCGGTTGACAACGCAGGAAATGCGGCGTCGGCATCGCGGGTTGTCACCGTGAGGACGACTACCGGAAAACCCGGGGCGGGATTTCCCGGGATAAAAACGCCCCCGGTTTTCCAGAGGGAAGGAAACGGTGCGGATATTTCCGGGCAGGCTAATCCCCAGGCGATCTCTGTTGAAAGGAAAGAATACACCATATCCCCGAAAGTGAGCGCTCCTGTGCAGTCCATGGTCAGCCTGAAAAAAGGATCGCAAGAAGGAACAACCAGATCGCGCCTTTTCTGATCATCAACCCCTGTGGGCGGACGAGAGAAAGACTGCCTCCTTATTTTTGACACCGGTTGCCGGATGATCACCCTAATAAGAGTAAAAAGAGAACATGGGACAGGGTCATGAAACGGAACCAGTTGCCTGCCAGGGGCTGTACCGTATGCCATCAGGGTGCAAAAATGGTCCTTTTCATCACCGGGAGGTGTTCCCGGACATGCTGGTACTGCCCGCTCTCGGCCCAGAGGAAAGGCAGGGACGATGTTTACGCCAACGAAAAAAAGGTACAAACGCCCGGGGAGGCAATCTCTGTTGCGCGCACGATGGATGCTCTCGGTACCGGGGTAACCGGCGGAGAACCCCTCCTCGTCCCCGGGAGGGTCCGGGAGTTCTGCATGGAACTCAAAAAGGAGTTCGGGGAGGAACACCACATTCATCTCTACACGGGGCTCGCTCCGGGAAAGGATGAACTTGGGGCACTCTGTGGACTCGTGGACGAGATACGCATGCATCCTCCGCAGGAAGAGTGGCACCGGATTGGAGAGAGTGCATTTCTTCATTCTGCCTCTCTCGCCCGGGAAATGGGCTTTTCGGCGGGATTCGAGGTCCCGGCCCTCCCGGGTATCGAAGGGCTGCGTGATGCGCTTTCTGCACTCGACTTCCTCAACATCAACGAGCTCGAGTGGGGAGAGACCAACGCGGATGCCATGCGGAAAAGGGGAATGGAACCTGCCGATGACCTTCACAATGCAGTATCGGGGTGCCGTGACTGGGCTGCCCCGCTCCTCGGTCACCCGAAAGTGCACTGGTGCTCCTCCCAGTTCAAGGACTCCCACCAGCTCCGGAAGAGGCTGATCCGGATCGCCCGGAACACCGCCCGGCCCTTCGACCATATCACGGAAGACGGAACGATCATCTACGGTGTCATCAGGGATGGGGGCAGGGTTCCCCAGATCCTCTCCCGGCTCGACAGGGAGATGTACGAGGTCAGGGATGGAAAGATCGAGACCCTCTGGTGGATCGTTTCGGAATATTCAGGCGAAATTGGCGGAGAAAAGTGCATCATCGAGAGGTACCCGGACAGGGGAATCATCGTGGAGGTGACTCCCGTTCCATGATAGAAGATGCCATTCTCTCTTTCTACGAGAGGATCCTCCGCATGCAGTGCAGGCATATACCCTCGCACATTGCCATCATCCAGGACGGGAACCGGAGGTTTGCAAGGACCCGCAACATGCCCCGCTCGGAAGGTCACCGGGCTGGAGCAAACAGGACGGAAGAGATGCTTTCGTGGGCACGAGACCTTGGAATAAAACATATCACGCTGTATTCCTTTTCGACGGAAAACTTCAACCGGGATTCGGAGGAAGTCCAGGACCTCTTTTGCCTTTTCAAGGATAAACTCTCCAGGGTCATTTCAGATCCCCGCGTGCACAGGGATGGAATCCGCGTCCAGGTGGTGGGGGACAGGTCGCTCCTTCCCCCGGATCTCCAGGAGGCAATTGCCAGGGCCGAGGAAGCAACAAAGCACTACGACAAATACTTTTTGAACGTGGCCCTTGCTTACGGGGGGAGGAACGAGATTGTCAGGGCGGCACAGCGCATCATCGGGGGAGTCTCCCGGGGGGAGGTTTCCCTGCAGGATATCACCCCGGAATTCGTGGAATCGCAGCTCCACGAGGGGCAGAACATCCCCCCTGTCGACCTCATCATCCGGACAGGAAACGAATACAGGACATCGAATTTCCTGCCGTGGCTTGCAAACGGTCATGAGAGCGCAGTTTATTTCTGTGCCCCCTACTGGCCGCGGTTCCGCAAGATCGACCTCCTGCGCGCGATACGCACGTATTCGCAGCGGATCGATGCCATGGGGAAGGCGTCCTGTTAAAAAACCTGTTTTGCATTGGAACGCACAGGGGGATTTCCCAACCGTGTACCCGGCCGCATATCCGGAGAACCGGTTGTTATGACAATGGCACCGCCAGTTCCATTCGTAATACCCGGAGGCCTGATGAAAATGACGTCGTTTTTCAGAGGCCCCGCCCCGTCACCTGTATCAGAAACTTTCATCCCGAAAGCGTGTTTGTACAATCCATCGCTGTCTTTTCCGTCTCGTTTGATTGTTTTTCGGGCAACCAGAACGGGGGCCGGGTCAACGTCCGAACCGGCGCATCCTCGACTGGTAATCGCGCAGTGCCCTGAGAAAATCGGTTTTCCGGAAGAGTGACCAGTTCACGTCGGAGAAGAAGAGCTCGGAATAGACCGACTGCCAGATGAGAAAATCCGTCAGGTGACTCCCGCCCGTCTTGATGACGAGGTCAGGAGTGTAGCGGAAAGTGAGGTGTTCCTCGATCGTGTGTTCATTGACCTGGTCGGGAGGAATTCCTTTGCCTGCAATCCGGCGGATGCATTCGGTGATCTCCTCGCGCCCGCTCTTCCCGATTGCGACATGGACGTTCATGCCCGAGCCGGCAACTTCGGTCTTATCCCCGTAGTGGAGCGTCAGCCGTGCAAACCGCGAGATATCCCGGATGCCGGGAAGCAGGGGCCCGATTTCATCCGGGTCATTCGTGCTGATATGGAACGTGACTCCCCGGATCACGCAGTTCTCTTCATCTCCCCGCACCTGGTCTCTTTTTTGACCGATCGTATCCGAGGTCTCGATGCACCAGCGGCAAACCTCCGTGAGCTTTTCAGGTGCTTCCTTCTGTTCCTCCCCCGTGATCATGAAGCATACATGGGCAGGGAGTATGCGAAGCCCGCCGATGAGGTGCCTCTCGTAGAGCCAGTGAATCATGATGCCCACTCCAGGAGGTCCTTTTGTTCCATGCAGTTGAGGAGAGTCCCGGGAGTCGCCCATCCCCGCCGGCAGATACCGATACCGTACCGGATCCAGCCGAGTTCCGAAGCGTCATGGGCATCGGTGCCGAGGGCAACCTTCACGCCACGGTCAACAGCCTCCCTGATGGCAGTGTCATCAATGTCCATCCGGTAGGGGGAAGCGTTGCATTCCAGTGCCTTCCCGTGTGTGGCCGCCGCTTCGATGACCCTGTGGATGTCGATGGCAAAGGGCTCCCGTTCCCCGATCAGACGGCCGGTCGGGTGACCGAGGATGTCGATATGTTCGTTCTCGAGAGCAGTGATCACCCGCCGGGTCATGACATCCTGGTCCTGGGAGAATCCCGAATGGACCGATCCCACGACGATGTCGAGGTCAGCAAGGACGCGTGACGGCAGGCCGGGAGTCCCGTCTGCAAGGATGTCGACTTCTATCCCGTGCAGAACCTGGCAGGAGGAGGATCGGTTGGCAATCTCGATCTCGTGTGCCTGCTTTCGGATTGCTTCCTCGTCGAGTCCATGGGCGATCCCGAGGCTCGCGGAATGGTCCGTGCAGAGGATATACGCGTAGCCGAGACTTTCGCCGGCCCTTGCCAACCCCTCAATATCCATGTGCCCGTCGCTCCACGTGCTGTGGACATGGAGGTCTCCCCGGATCTCCTTCTCATCGACGAGCCGGGGGAGGGTATGGGAGAATGCAGCCTGTATCTCTCCCCAGTCTTCCCGGAGTTCGGGAACGATGTAGTCCATCCCGAGGAACGAGAAGATCTCCTCTTCCCGGGCAAAGGAGTGGACCTTGCCCCGGCCCGCATCTTCGATCCCGTACTCGTTGAGCTTGAGGCCCCTTTCGAGCGCGATCTCCCGAAGGCGGATGTTGAATGCCTTTGAGCCCGTGAGGTAGAGGAGCATTGCCCCGCACCTGTTCCGCTCGATGAACCGCACGTCGATGCGGGTTTTTTTGAACCGGAACGAGGTCTTCTTGTCTCCCTCGTCGATGACTTCCTCTGCAATCTGCCGGATGCGGGAATTGACGGACGGGGGAGAATCCACGGTAACGATGTCGATATCGCCAATGGTGCTCTTTTTCCGGCGGTAACTCCCGGCCACAACGAAAGTGCCTTCTGCAAACACGCCCCTGATACCTTCTATCACCTGGTCGGCAAAAAGCCGTGTCATCCTTGCCCGGGGCTGGCGGTAGTTTTCAATTGCCTCGAGGAATGCCTCTTCCTTCCGGGGGCCAAATCCCCTCACTGCCCGAATCCTGTGACCCCGTGCAGCACGTTCGAGGTCATCGATGCTCTGGATGCCGAGTTTCTTCCAGAGGGTCTTGATCGTCTTTGGTCCGACGCCATCGAGGGCAAGCATTTCGACGAGAGAGGCGGGTACTGATGACCGGGCCTCCTCGAGTTCATGGAATGTCCCGGTCGCGATGATCTCCCTGACCTTCTTTGCAATAGCAGTCCCAATCCCGGGTACCGCCTCGAGCTCCTCGGGAGAGAGGTTTCCTACAGGGACACCGAGCCGCTCAATACTCTCTGCCGCACGCCGGTATGCCCGGACCTTGAAGGGGTTCTCGTCGAGGATCTCGAGGATCTCCCCCATCAGGCTGAGCTTTTCTGCTACCTCCCTGTTTGACATCTCCGGATTCAGGCAGGAACCCCCCCGGTTCACCAGATCATCATCTCTCCAAATCTACATAGTCATTCGCTTTTGAGAGGAAAAACGGGAAATCAATTCTTCGGAAAGGGGAAAAAGAGGGGATCAGATATGCTGGTCGATATCCTTGAGGAGCTGCTTGATATCGATCCAGATGATGAGTTCGTTGATAGCCTTGTCGGTATCCTTCTCCTTGATGGATTTCTTGATGATCCCGAGGATGGACATATCCTCCCCGATCTCGGATGCAGACTTCGTGTCCACGTCCTTGAGGTCGAACGTGGAGACCGAGAGGACATCGTCGACCATGATCCCGATCTTGGACTTGGTGTTCTTCTCGTCGAGGACGATGATACGGCTGTTCTCTTCGGGCTGGGTGGACTCGTCGGTGATATGGAGTCTCTGCTTGAGGTCAACGATGGTGGTGATCTCGCCGCGGAGGTCGATGATCCCCTTGACGTAGGGAGGGGTGTTGGGCAGTTTGGTGATCGTCGTGTATTCGACGACCTCCTTGACATCGAAGAGGTCGATGGCGAAATGTTCCTTCCCGAGGAGGAACTCGACGACCTGGAGGGTACCGGAACTCCCTCCGGCACCCGCTACAACCTTTTTCCCCACCGGTGCAGCTGGTTTCTCCATTGTTTCCCCGCTCTCTTTTGCAGTCATGGTCGTTACCCCGCCCGTTAAATCCTGAACTTGGAGACTTCTGTCGAGACCCTGACCACGATGTTGTTGACGTTGGCAATGACCTTTGCGATCTGGTCGATGGCAGCTGCCGTCTCCTCGCTGACAGCCGCGGAATCGGTTGCCTCCTTGGCAGTGTTCCGGACGAGGCTGTTCACCTCGTTGATGCTGGCGGTGACCTCTTCGACCGACGCTGCCTGTTCCTCGGATGCCGCCGCGACTTCGGTCACGTTCCGGCTGATCTGGTCGATGGACTCCACGATCCTGTTGAAGTTCTCGAGTGTCTCCTTGAGGGCAACGCTGCCTTCCTTGACCTCGTTGTTCGAGATGGCAACCGTCTCGGCGGCCGTCTGGGTCTGTTTCTGGAGGTTGCCGATCATCTCGGCGATCTTCTCTGCAGAGATGCGGGACTCTTCGGCCAGGGACTTGACCTCGGTGGCGACCACGGCAAACCCTCTGCCGGCATCGCCGGCACGGGCGGCCTCGATCGCGGCGTTGAGTGCGAGCAGGTTGGTCTGGTTGGCAAGGTCGGTGATCAGGTTCACGATCTCGCCGATCTTGTCCATCTGGGACTTGATCTCGAGGATGATCGTGTTGACCTCGTTCGACGACCGGGTGATGCCGTTCATGCCACTCTCGGTCTTCTTGGCAAGCTCGATACCCTTGCGGGAATAGTCGTTGGTCTCCTGGACGAGCTGGGACACGGACTCGGCTTTTGCCGCGACCTGCTGGATGGTCTTGGAGAGATCTTCCATGGCCTTCAAGACCTCGGTGATGCCCTGGTTGCTCTGTTCGGCATTCGTGCTCACGGCAGCCGCGTTCTTGGCGACCTGGGCAGACCCTGCCGAGACCTCCTCGATACTCGCGTTTGCCTCTTCAGCGCTCGCCCCGAGTTCCGTGACCTGCTGGTTCACGAGCGAGAGAGCCTTGCTGACCTGGATGCCGATGTTGTCGAGGGC
>ENA-UPSM01003355-UPSM01003355.1-activated-sludge-metagenome-genome-assembly--contig:-NODE-3355-length-18078-cov-7.233091_pt1 | contig 18078 bp, 13 predicted proteins | sample MGYA00238181_ERZ773283 | MGnify/ENA primary metagenome ERZ773283 (study PRJEB29023, sample SAMN05720199) | activated sludge metagenome | isolation source: Anaerobic digester | place: Japan...
GCTCGAGGCCCACGACTCGTTCTTCGTCGGCGCCGAGGTGTTCGTCACCTTCCTCGTGCAGAACAAGGTCTGGTGGTTGCGCGAGCAGCAGAAGAACGACGAGACCTTCCTGCAGGGCCTTGAGGAAGGCCGCCGTCGCATCACGCTCGGACGCTTCCCCAACAACATCATGGAGCAGTTCCAGGGCATGATCGATTACTTCGGCGAGTCGCCGTACATCGTCCGCTCCAGCTCCATCCTTGAAGACGCCCGGGGCAACGCCTTTTCCGGCAAGTACGAGAGCGTTTTCGTCGTCAACCGCGGTTCGCGCGAGCAGCGCATGACCGAGCTGCTGAAGGCTGTCCGCACCGTGTACGCCAGCGTGCTCGACGAGGAGGCCCTGCGCTACCGCAAGCGCCGCGGCCTGCTCCACAGCGAGGAACGCATGGCGTTGCTCATCATGCGCGTATCCGGTTCCCCCCAAGGCCGCTACTACTACCCGCAGGCCGCCGGCGTCGGCCTCTCCTACAACCCCTTCGCCTGGCACCAGGACATCGACCCGCAGGCCGGCGTCGTGCGCCTCGTCTTCGGCTTGGGCACCCGCGCCGTCGACCGCAGCGACGACGACTACACCCGCCTCGTCGCCCTCAACGCCCCCGGCCGCCGCCCCGAGGCCAGCTTCGACGACGCCCGCGAGCACTGCCAACGCCGCATGGACTGCCTCGACCTGCGCGAGGGCCAGTTCGTGTCACTGGAGTTTCCCGAGGTCATCAAGGAGCCCACCGACTTCCCGCTCGATCTGTATCTCACATACACCGACAACTACCCCTGGATCACCTTCGACCGCCTGCTCACCGAGACCACCGTCGCCCCCGACCTGCGCCGCATGCTCTCCCTGCTCGAGGACGCCTACGAGCACCCGGTCGACGTCGAGTTCACCCTCAACTTCCTCGCCGACGGCACCTACCGCATCCACCTGCTCCAGTGCCGCACCTTCCAGATCCAGCGCGAGACCGGCATGCTCCGGCCCTCCGAGCAGGTCGAGCGCCAGCGCCTGCTCACCGCCAACGGCGCCGTCATCGGCGTGAGCCGCGAGCAGCCGCTCACCCGTATCATCTACATCGTCACCGAGACCTACGCCGCGCTCAACGACCAGGACCGCTACGCCGTGGCCCGCCTCATCGGCCGGCTCAACCGCCGGCACCCGGAGGACGACCGCGGGCTCATGCTCATCGGCCCGGGCCGCTGGGGCACGCACAGCCCCTCCCTCGGCATCCCCGTCGCCTTCGGCGAGATCAGCCGCGCCAGCGTCGTGTGCGAGATGGTCGAGATGCACGAGCGGCTCATCCCCGACGTGTCGCTGGGCACCCACTTCTTCAACGACATCGTCGAGCACGACATGCTCTACCTCGCCTACTTCCCGAAGGGCGCCGGCAACAACTTCGACACCGCCTGGTTCCGCCAGGCGCCCAACCGCCTGCTCGAGCTCGAGCCCGACGCCACCCGCTTCGCCGACATCGTGCGTGTGATCGACTGCGCCGACATCGAGGGAAACCTCTGGCTCCGCGCCGACGCCACCCAGCAGGAGTCCATCGTCTTCCGCACGGACTGAGCCCCGCCGGACTCGGCAGTCGACCGAAGCTGACGAAGGAAACGAAACGGCCATTCCTTCTCCGTGGCACGGGTCTCCAGACCCGTGGTCTATCTCGAGTCCAGAGTACGCGCGCCGCCCCCTACTCCGCGCTCGGCTCGCCGCGGAGCGCGTCGAGCCGCTTGCGCAGCGTGGCCCGGGTGATGCCCAGCCGCTCGGCCGTGCGCACCTGGTTGCCGCCGAATTCCTTCAGCGCCCGCACGATCATCTCGCGCTCGAGGCGCTCGAGAATCGTCTCCGCTTTGTCGGCACTGAGGCGCTGGAAGATGAAGTCGAGCGCACCCTCCAGGCTCTCCGGAACGGCCCCGGCCACCGGCGCCGACACGGCTGCCGCGGCGGCCACCGGGGCTTCGCCGGCCACCGGCGCGACGGCCACCGGGGCTGCCGGCGCGACGGCAGGACCGCCGGCCTCGCGCAACTCGGCGGGCAGATCCTTCGCGAGGATCGTGTCGCCCTGCGCGATCACGGCGCTGCGGTAGACGGCGTTCTCCAGCTCGCGCACGTTGCCCGGCCAGCGATGGTGGACGAGGATTTCCATCGCCTCGGGCGCGACCTTGCGCACGCGCGTCTTCTTCGCCTTCTCCAGTTTCTGGAGCATGAAGTCGACGATCTCCGGGATGTCGGTGGTGCGCTCGCGCAGGCTGGGCAGGCGCAGGCGCACGACGGCGAGCCGGTAGTAGAGATCTTCGCGGAAGGTCTTCGCCTTCACCATCGCCTCGAGGTCGCGGTTGGTCGCGGCGATGATGCGCACATCGACCTTGAGCGTCTCGGTGCCGCCCACGCGCTGGATCTCTCCCTCCTGGAGCACGCGCAGGATCTTGGTCTGCGCGGCCAGCGACATGTCGCCAATCTCGTCGAGGAAGAGCGTGCCGCCGTCGCACAGCTCGAACTTGCCGCTGCGCTGACCGGTCGCGCCGGTGAACGAACCGCGCTCGTGGCCGAAGAGTTCGCTCTCGATGAGGTTCTCGGGAATCGCGGCGCAGTTGACGGCCATGAACGGCTTGGCCGAGCGGTGGCTGTGCTGGAAAATGCAGCGGGCGACGAGCTCCTTGCCGGTGCCGCTCTCGCCGGAGATGAGCACGGTGACGTCGCTGGCGGTCACCTGTCCGATGACCTTGAAGACCTCCTGCATGGCGGGCGAGGAGCCGACGATGCCCTCCTTGTAGTCCTCGCTCTTGAGCTTGGGCTTGTAGGCGGCGGCGGTCTGGAGATCGGCCTTGGTCTTGAGCGCGTTCTCGGCGATCGCGAGGACCTTGTCGGCGTCGAACGGCTTCATCACGTAGTCGAACGCGCCGAACTTCATCGCCTCGATCGCCGTCTGCGCGGTGCCGAAGGCGGTCATGAGCACGACGAGCAGCTGCGGGTGCGCCGCGCGCAGGTGCTGGAGCGTCTCGATGCCGCTCATGCCGCCCATGCGGATGTCGAGAAACACCAGGTCGGGCGCGGCCTTCTTGGCGGCGGCGATGCCCTCCTCGCCGCTGCCGGCCTCGGCGATGTGATACTGGCGCGTGCCGAGCACCCGACCGAGCGAGTAGCGGATCTCCTCGTCGTCGTCGATGATGAGGATCGCGGGCGTTTTCGGCGCAGAAGGGTCGGCAGACATCGTGGGCATGGGTTGACAACGGCAATGGCGCCGCGGCCAAATGGATTTTTTCGTTTCGATGCTTCGCTGGTCAATCGCCTTGTTCCGGGTCTTCGGCATTCGCTTGGAGGTGCACGCTACGTTCGTGCTGCTCCTGGCGTTTGCCGGCTGGCTCGGCGCAAGCAATGGCGGCGCCACCGGCGTGGTATCGTCGGTGAGCACCGTCGTTCTGATGTTCGTCATCGTCGTACTGCACGAACTGGGCCATGCGTTCGCCGCCCGGCGTTATGGCATCCGCGCCTCGCGCATCCTCCTGCTGCCGATCGGCGGGATGGCGGAGTTCGACTCGATCCCGCGCCAACCGCGCCGCGAGATCCTCATCGCCCTCGCCGGTCCGGCCGTGAACTTCCTGCTCGCCGGCCTGCTCGCGCTCTTCTTCGGCTGGTCAAATTCGCCCAGCGCCGCGGGAACGCCGGCCAGTTGGGCGGAGGTGCCGGACACCCTGTTGGCCGTGAACCTGATCATGGGCACCTTCAATCTCCTGCCCGCCTTCCCCATGGACGGCGGCCGCGTGCTGCGAGCCTTGCTCGGCCTGCGGCTCGACTATCTCGCCGCCACCCGTTGGGCCGCGCGCATCGGCCAGACGATCGCCCTGGCGATCGCCACGGCCGTCGTCACCTACGAACTGGTCGCGGAGGACAACGGGCTCTGGCTGCTCGCCGTCCTGTTCCTCTTCATCGCCTACGGCGCGGAGACGGAGTACCGCTTCGTGCGCAACCGCGAGTTTTACGCCGGCCTGATCGTCGCCAACGTCACCCGCTCCGACTACCTGGCCTTCCCCCCCGCGACCACCGTGGGAGCCGCGTTCGCGACCCTGCGCCGCACCGTATCCCAAGATCTGCTGCTCATCGAGGCCACCGGACCCGTGGGGCTCGTGCCGCGCTCCCGCCTCGCCGCGGCGCTGCGGGCCGGCCGCGAACACGACCCGCTCAGCCTCCATGCCGACCACGAGTTCTCCGTGCTCCAGGCCGAATGGCCGCTCGGCCCGGTCGTCGCCGATCTGGCCCGTGGCAAACAGCGGTTCTTTCCCGTCTACTCCTTCGGCCGGCTCATCGGCGTGTGCGACACCGGCCGGATCGACGAGGCCGTACGCCTCATCCATCACATCGCGCCTCGGCGGCGCCGCTGAGCGGAGTGTTGCCTCTGGCCGGGCTGCCTTCGCTCCAAGACATCTCCTGCGCCGGGCACAGCTCTTCGATTGGTGTCGTTTCTGTGATTGCGGTAGGAGCCTGCGTGCAGGCGATTCCGCGCACAGATCGCCTGCCAGCAGGCTCCGGCAAAGGAGTGGGCACATGTACTCGATCGCCGTCGCCGTGGTGAAAACGCGAATGCGCCGCGGTCTGCCTCCCCTCAAGCGACAAGGAGCGCGAAGTGGAAACGAAGATGGATCAGCCTCCCGGCTGTAGCTTTGGCGCTGCGACCGAAGACCCCCTGGCCCGCATGGGGATCACCCTTTGTCCGCGCGTCCTTTGTTTCCTTCGTGGTCTTCTGTCGCCTCCGGTAACCCGCGCAAAAAAGCCGCCGCATCTCTCGCGGCGGCTAAGGTTCTGGCGCTGTGCGCTGACTATTTCTTCTCGGCGGCCGGGGCCTTGGCGTCCTTCGCAGCCTTGTCGCAACACTTCGCCTTCTTCTCGCACTTGGCCTGGTCGGCAGCGGCACAGTCCTTCTGGCAGCAGGGTTGGTCGCAGTCCTTCGGGCAGTCGGCTTTCGCCTTGTCGCACTTCTCGGCGCAGGCGGCCTTATCGGCGTCGGTGCACTTGTCCTTCTTCTCGCAGGTCCCGCAGTCGGCGGACGCCAAGCCCGCACAAAGGGCGAAGACCGAGAGGGTGAGCAGAACACGGATGGATTTCATGGATTCCTGTTGGAGTTGGGTAACATCACTCGGGCCGGGGCGCAGCGCGCGCCGCCGTCGCAACCCGAGGGGCCGGACCGTGTGCGATTCGCGCCCGACGTCAATTTCCCGCGCCGCCCGCCGCCGGGGCCCGTATCGCGGCGGACCCCGTCCCGCCGCGCCACATCCGCTCAAGCCCGATACCGGTCGAGTTCGCGCAGCGTGCGCTCCATCGCGCCCTGGTTGGCCTTGTGCCAGGCGCCGGCCGCCGCCGCCATCGCCGCGCGCCGCCCGGCATCGCGCAGCAGCGCGAGCCCCTCGTCGACGAGTTCGACCTCGTCGGCCACGCGCAGCGCCGCGCCGCACTCGGTGAGCGCGGCGGCCGCCACGCGGAAATTGCTCATCGCCGGCCCGAACAGGATCGGTTTCTCCAGCAACGCGGCCTCGATCGGCGTCTGCCCGCCCTCGTTGGGCGGCAGGCTCTTGCCCACGAACACCACATCCGCTACCTGCGTGAGTTTCTGGAGCTCGCCAGTGGTGTCGGCCACGCACACGTCGACCTGCCCGAGCGCCTGCCCGCGCGAGCGGAAATGCCAGTTGAGCGGCCGCTGCCGCAGCAGCGCCTCGATCTCGCCGCGCCGCTCCGCGTGCCGCGGCACCAGCAGCAGTTGGCAGATCACCCCGTCGCGCCGCGCGCGCTCCAGCACGCGCAGCATCGCCAGCTCCTCGCCCGGCCACGTCGAGGAACCAAGCACGACCAGCTGGTTGTCGGCGAAGCCGAGCTCGCGCCGGAGCATCGCGCGCTCCCAGGTATCGAGCGGTTGGATCGCCACGTCGAACTTCAGGTTGCCCGTGGTGACGAGCTTCCCGGCCGGCACCCCGAGCCCGCGGAACCGCTCCGCGTCCTGGTCCGACGAGGGCAGGATGCGCGCGATCTTGCGGTACAGCCGGCCGGCGAGCGTGCGCACCGCCGAGAGCCGCCGGTAGCTGCGGTCGGAGAGCCGGGCGTTGACGAGCACCACCGGGACCCGGCGCCGCGCCGCCTGCGCCAGATGCTCGGGCCAGAGTTCGCTCTCCGCCAGCAGCACGAGATCGGGCTGCACCCCCGCCCACGCCCGCCGGCTGAACAGCCACCAGTCCAGGGGGAAGTAGCCCACGCCCACCGTCGCCGCGCCGAACTTCTCCCGCGCCAGCGCGTATCCGGTGCTCGTGGTCGTCGTCAGGTACACCTCGGAGCGGCCGTCCTCCGTCAACCGCCGGAGCAGCGGCCCCATCGCCAGCACCTCGCCCACGCTCACCGCCTGCAGCCAGATCCTGGTGACACCGGGGCGTTTCGCCGGCAGCGGCGCCACCGCCCCGAAGCGCTGGCCGAAACCGGCGCGATAGCCGCCGCGTTTCCACATGCGGCGCAGATAGAACGGCGCCGCAAGCAACATCGCGGGAAGGAAGAACAGTCGGTAGAGCCAGAGCATGCGGGTGGGGATCGCCGCGAAAATCGGTCCCGCCGCCGCCGGGCTCAAGCTCAGGATTGGTTCGTCGGGCCTTGGCCGCGCCGCCGCGCCCCCACCGGTGAGGCCGCCCGCCCGGCCGGCGCGACCGCCCGGCACCTCCGGCTTGTGCCAGCCGCCCGCTTGCGCCTGACTCGCCCCCGCATGAAGCACCGTACCCTGCCGTTCCTCACGTTCGGCCTGCTGCTGCTCGCGGCCTCCGCCCTCGCCGCCCCGCTGCGCGCTCCCGCGACCGACTGGCCCCACCTCACCAGCGACATCCCGGTCGACCCGGCTGTCACCTGGGGCCGCCTCGACAACGGCCTGCGCTACGCGATCCTCCCCAACGCCGAGCCCCGCGACCGCGTCAGCGTCCGCCTGCTCGTCGTCGCCGGTGCCCTCATGGAGACCGACGCCCAGCGCGGCCTCGCCCATTTCATCGAGCACATGGGCTTCAACGGCACCCGCAACTTCCCGCCCGGCCAGCTCATCGAGTACTTCCAACGGCTCGGCATGGCCTTCGGCCCCGACACCAACGCCTCCACCGGGTTCGACCGCACGATGTACCAGGTCGAGTTGCCCAAGAACGACGCCGACTCCCTGCGCGAGGCCTTCAAGGCCCTGCGCGACTACGCCGACGGCAACCTCTTCCTCCCCGAGGAGATCGAGCAGGAGCGCGGCGTGATCCTCGCCGAGAAACGCGACCGCGACTCGGCCGAATACCGCGCGATGCTGGCCGAGTTCGGGTTCCTGCTGCCCGCCACGATCATCCCCCAACGCCTCCCCATCGGCACCGAGGAGGTCATCCGCTCCGCCCCGCGCGAACAGTTCCTCGACTACTATAACACGTGGTACCGCCCCGAGCGGATGGCGCTGGTCGTCGTCGGCCAGGTCGAGCCGGCCGCCGTCGCGCCGCTCATCGCCGCCGCCTTCGGCGACATGAAGGCCCAGGCCCCCGCCCGGCCCGAGCCCGAGCTCGGCCGCGTCGAGATGCCGGCCGAGGTCCGCGCCCTCGTCCACCGCGACCCCGAGCTGCCCCGGATCAGCATCGGCATCCAGACCGTGGCGCCGTATGCGTTCGAGCCGGACACCGCCGCCACCCGTCTGAAGTATCTCCCGCGCCAGCTCGCCGCCACGATGTTCAACCGCCGCCTCGAGGAGCTCGCCAAGAAGGAGGGCGCACCCTTCACCAGCGCGAGCGTCCACACCTCCGAGATGCTCGATTTCCTCACCAACAGCTCGATCGACATCGCCACCACCAAGCCCGAGCAGTGGCGCGCGGCGCTCGCCGTGGCCGAGCAGGAACTGCGCCGCGCCCTCACCCACGGCTTCCAGCCCGCCGAACTGCGCGAAGCCACCGCCAACATGGCCAACGCCCTCGAAGACGCCGTCAAACAGGCCCCCACGCGCCGCTCCTCCGGCCTCGCCGCCGGCCTGCTCGCCACCATCCACGGCCACAACGTCTTCTCCCACCCCGTCGCCATCCGCGATCTCTACCAGCCGGCCCTCGCCCGCGTCACTGTCGACGACTGTCTGGCCGCGCTGCGCGAGGACTGGAAGGCCGCCGGCCGCCTGATCTTCGTTTCCGGCAACCTCCCCGCCGAACTCGACAAGGCCGCCGTCACCGCGGCCTACACCGAGAGCACCGCCATGGCCGTGGCCGCCCCCGCCCGGATCGACGACGCCACCTGGGGCTACGCCGACTTCGGTCCCGCCGGCACCATCGCCGCGCGCCGCGAGATCCCCGATCTGGGCATCGTCCAGGTCGACTTCGCCAACGGCGTCCAGCTCAACCTCAAGAAGACCGACTTCCAAGCCGCCACGATCGTCGTCTCCGCCCGGCTCGGCGGCGGCGTGCTCACGATGCCCGCCGACAAGCCCGGCCTCGACATCTACGCCCAAAGTGCCGCCGGCCTGATGGGCCTGGGCAAACACAGCGTCGACGAGCTTCGCCGCATCCTCGCCGGCCGCTCGGTGGGCGCCGGTTTCTTCGTCGAGAAGGACGCCTTCCTCGTCACCGGCCAGACCACGCCCAAGGACCTCGAGCTCCAGCTCCAACTCCTCGCCGCCACCGTATCCGATCCCGGTTTCCGACCCGAAGGCGAACGGCTCCTGCGCCGCGGCATGGCGCAATACTACAACCGGCTCCAACACACCCCCGAGGGCGTCTACCCGCTCGAGATCGCCCGCCAGCTCGCCAGCGACGATCCGCGCTTCGGTCTCCCGTCGATGGAGACGCTCGAGCGGTATTCGATGGCCGATGTCCGCGCCTGGCTCGCCCCCGAGCTCGCCGCCGGCCCCCTGGAGCTCAACATCGTCGGCGACATCGACCCCGAGGCGACGATCGCCCTCGCGGCCCGCACCTTCGGCACCCTGCCGCCCCGCGGCGAGAAACCCGCCTACGCGGCCGAGCGCAAGGTCGCCTATCCGGCCGCCGGTTTCACCGCCGAGCGCAAGGTGCAGACCGAGATCCCGCGCGGCACCGTCTTCGTGTTCTGGCCCACCAACGACGCGCTCGACGTGCAGCGCAACCGCCGGCTCGGCCTGCTCGCCGCCACCATCGAGGACCGCCTGCGCCTGAAGATCCGCGAGGGCCTCGGCGGCGCCTACAGCCCCGACGCATCCCACGAAGGCAGCCTCACCTTCCCCGGCTACGGCGTCCTGTCCGTGCGGGTCGGCGTCGATCCCGCGCAGGCCCCGACGATCCTCGCCACGATCCGCGAGATCGCCGACTCGCTCCGCACCGGCGGCATCACCGACGACGAGCTCGTGCGGATGAAACAACCCGTCCTCACCGGCATCCTCGAGAGCGCGCGCACCAACTCCTACTGGCTGGGCAACGTGCTCGGCGGCAGCCGCGAACTGCCCCAGCGGCTCGACTGGGCCCGCAACCGCACGACCGACATCGCCGCCATCACCCGCGAGGAGATCGATGCCCTCGCCGCCGAATACCTCCGGCCGGAGCGCCTGATCAGCTACATCGTCCTGCCCGAGCCGATGCCCACCGCACCGGCCGACCAGCCGGCCCCCACCGCGCCGGCCGCACAGTAGCGCCGCGCCATCCGCCTGCCGCGATGGCCGCGAAGGCCATCGACGTCTGCGCTCCCGCACCGGCCTCCGCGATCCGCCCGCTGAACCGCTTGCGTTCGCCAGGCCAGCGGGCGCATCCCTCCGCTTCGCTCACGGCGTGGCGCAGGCGTCTCCGTCTGCGTTCCTCACCCCGTCGCCCCCCCCCCGAGCGAGCCCTCCGGGCACAAAAAACCCTCCGGCTTGCGACCGGAGGGCGAAAAGGAGGGAGCGCTGCTTACTTCTTCGCGCCGCGCTTGAACTTGTTCGTGAACTTCTCGACACGGCCGGCGGTGTCGACCAAGCGCTTCTCGCCCGTGTAGGCGGGATGCGAGTCGGACGTCACGTCGCGGAGCACGAGGTAGCATTCCACGCCGTCGATGGTCTCCTTGCGCTGGGACTTCATCGTCGACTTGGTGATGTGCTTGTGGCCGGTGGAAACGTCCACGAAGCAGACGTTGTTGAGCGTGGGATGGCCTTCGGGTTTCACGGCAAAAATCTCTCGGGTTGGATCAGCCTTGGCGCGCCTTGTAGCGCGGGTCGGTCTTGTTGATGACGTAGAGACGGCCGCGACGACGCACGACTTGGCAGTCGGGATGACGCTTCTTCGCGGACTTCAGGGACGAGACAACTTTCATAGGAAGCCGCTGAAGACACCGGACACCTCCGGCACTGTCAACCCCTGTTTTCCGAAGAATGAATCGGGGAACACCCGATTGTTTGCGGCGCGCTAGTGGCGTACCGTGCGCCACGATTCCTCCCCCACGGAAGCGATCACGTCCGCAACCTTCGCGCCTACCATGATCCGCCGCTTCCTGTCCGTCTTGTGCTGCACGCTCAGCACCGCGTTCGGGGGATTGCTCCCTCCGGATTCCGCCCGCCTCCCCGACTATCTCAACTGGTTCGGCCCCCTCGTCCCCGGCTCCAGCCCGGTCGCCCCGGGGGCCCAATGCCCGGCACCGTCCGCCATCGACGATGTCAATCGCGCCTGGGGCCAATGGAGCCCGAACGCCCCGCCGACCAACCTCCCCGGCCCGATCATCGGCGTGGCCGAGGGGCTCTACTGCGAGGTCGTCTTCCTCGGCGAAACCGGCGACTGCTGGGGCCGGTTCGGCTACACCAACAACGGGGCCGACCACCTCCTCAGCACCTCGGCCGCCGACCGCGCGTTCGGCAGCTACGCCCTGCCGCTCCCCACCGACCTCGACCATCTCGACTTCTTCGTCGAACGCCTCGCGCCCGGGTCGGATCCGCTCCGCTACTACGCGTTCGACCTTGCCGCCAACTCCCCGGGCGCGGCCGCCGGCGACAGCTACTGGGGCCTGCTCGCCCCGCGCACCTACGATCCGGGCAGCCCCGCCGCCCTCGCCGGCGCCGGCGGGATCCCCTTCGCCGTCTTCGCCCTCGAGTCGCCACCGACAGGAGACAACGAACCGCCCGGCCTCTTCATCTACGCGGTCCGCGCCGGCTACGACCGGCCGGTCGATCCCGTGCCCGAACCCGCCACCTACGGGATCGCCGCCGGCGCCGCGCTGCTCGCCCTCGCCGCCCTCCGGCGCCGCCGGGCCGCACGAGCACCCTGACGATGCGGCCGGGAGGCGACGATCCCGCGAAACCCGCGCGACCGCACCGCTTCCCCGGCTTCCGGGTGGTAGGGGCTGAGCTCGCTCAGCCCGCCGGGGATTGATCGTGTCCACGTCGCTCGACTGCCGCACCGCCGCCAGCCGTCTCGGCCACGCACTTGCCACCCGGCCGGGCGGCGCGCTATCAACCCGCCCATGCCCGCCGCCCTCGCCGACCTCGTCGCCCACTGTCACCAGCGCCTCGGCCTCCCCGGGTTTCCCGATTTCCCCGGCTCCCACAACGGCCTCCAGCTCGAGAACAACGGCACCGTCACCCGCCTCGGCGCGGCCGTCGACGCCGGCCTGCACACCTTCCGCGCCGCCGCCGCCGCCGGGGTCGACTTCCTCCTCGTCCACCACGGGCTGTTCTGGGACGGCGCCCGCCCCCTCGTCGGCGCCCAGCGCGAGCGCCTCCAGATCGCCTTCGCCGCCAACCTCGCCGTCTACTCCGCGCACCTGCCGCTCGACGCCCATCCCGAGCTCGGCAACAACGCCCTGCTCGCCCGCGCGCTCGGCCTGTCGCCACTGCGTGGATTCCTCCCGTACCAGGGCCGCGACATGGGCGTGGTCGCCGCCGCCCCGGCCGACCGCGCGGCGCTGCGCGCCCGGTTGGAGCAGACGTTTCCCGGCGGCGTCACCGCGCTCGAGTTCGGCTCGGCGCAGCCGCGCGAAGTCGCCCTGCTCACCGGCAGCGGCATGAGCGCGCTCGACTCCCTCGCCCCCGCCGGGATCGACACGTTCGTCACCGGCGAGCTCAAGCAGTCGGTCTACAACCGCGCGCAGGAGGAGCGGCTCAACCTCTATCTCTGCGGCCACTACGCCACCGAGACCTTCGGCGTGCAGGCCCTCGCCGCCGAACTCGCCACCCGGTTCGATCTGCCCTGGGTGTTCCTGCCGAGCGACTGCCCGCTCTAGTCATGCGATCGGGCAATCTCTCGGTCTGTCGGGCGCGGATCTCCGGTTGTAGGGGGCGACCTCGGTCCCACCGTCCGGTTGTCGCTCGTGCCATGCGGTGCGAGCAAGCTCGCACCCGACACGAACTGCATGGCTGAGCGCCGCCTTGCCTCCGCACCTCCTCACCCTCACTACTCCCGCCATGAAGAAGCTCGCCATCCTCAACGGCCCCAACCTCGACCGCCTCGGCAAACGTGAGCCCGCGGTCTACGGCCACGCCACGCTCGCCGACCTCGAGCGCGATCTGCGCGCGGCCTTCGCCGGCCAGCCCGTCGAGCTCGAGTTCTTCCAGAGCAACCACGAGGGCGCCCTCATCGACCGCATCGCCTCGCTCGCCGACCGCCGGTTCGACGGCTTCGTCATCAACCCGGGCGGCCTCACCCACACCAGCGTGGCCCTGCGCGACTCCATCGCCGGCTCCGGCCTGCCCGCCGTCGAGGTCCATATCTCCAACGTCCACGCCCGCGAGGAGTTCCGCCACAAGTCCCTCACCGCCGCCGCCTGTGTCGGCGTGGTCGCCGGGCTCGGCCTGTCCGGGTATCGCGTCGCGCTCGAGTTTCTCGCCGCCCGCGGCTGAGCGTGACCATGCAATCGGACGATTTTCCACCCTGCCGAACACAAGCTTCCGCTTGTAGGGTGCGACCTTGGTCGCACCGCCCGGTTCTCGCTCTGGCGCTGCGGTGCGAGCAAGCTCGCACCCTACGCGGACTGCATGAACACGGTTCGGCGTGGCACTCCGCTTGCGCAACCAGGCGATCGTCCGAGCTCGGTATTCAGTTGTAGGGCGCGAGCTCGCTCGCGCCGCAACGACACCGCTCGAACCCTCCCCACCGGCAAGCCCGCACGTTGCAGGACCCCCGATGACTCCGTCCGTCCCCGAACCCGCCGCCGGGCCCGCCACGCCCGCTCCCGCCGAGGCCGCTCCCGCCGAAGCCGCTCCCGCCGAAGCCGCGTGGTTCGTCTGCCACACCAAGCCGCGTTGCGAGAAGAAGTTCGCCGCGCTGCTCGTCCGCGAGGCCTGCCGGCACAGCCTGCCGCTCGTCGCCTCCGAGCGGCGCTACGGCACCCGCCTCCGGCGCTTCACCAAGCCGCTCTTCCCCGGTTATGTCTTCGCGCAGGTCGAGCCACCGCGCCGCAACCGGCTCTACCAGCAGGACCTGCTCGTGCGGTTCCTCCCTGTGTCCGACGAGGCGGCCTTCCTCGTGCAACTTGCCGCCGTGGAGGCGCTCGTGGCCTCGGGCCTCGAGGCGACGCTGCATCCGCTGCTCAAGCACGGTGCCCGCGTTCGCATCGTCGGCGGCCCGCTCAAGGGCGTGGAAGGCATGATCGAGGACCCGCGCTCGCCCAAGGGCGTGATCATCGCCATGGACGTGCTCCAGCAGGGCGTCCGTGTCGCCGTGCCGCTGGCCGACCTCAAGCTCCTCCCCTGACCCGCCGCCCCCCACGCCGCCGCACGCCCACCCCGGCGGAAACGCACAGAATTTTGTTCCGATCGGAACAAAATTCTGTGCGTTCCTCCCCAAGCCGCACTTTCGCACCCGCCACTTTCCCTTAGCCTCTCCGCATGGCCGAACCGCTCCCCCCCGACCGCGCCCCACGCGGGCAACTCGTGCTCCGCACCATCGCCATGCCGGCCGACACCAACGCCGCCGGCGACATCTTCGGCGGCTGGCTCATGGCGCAGATGGACATCGGCGGCGCCATCCTCGCCCACCAGATCGCCCGCTGCCGGGTGACCACCGTCGCGGTCGACGCAATGGAGTTCCACAGCCCCGTGCTCGTCGGCGACACGATCGCCTGTTTCGCCGAATTGCAGCGCGTCGGGCGCACCTCGCTGAGCGTCCACATCGAAGTCTGGGTCCAACGTTACGCGGCGTACACCGAGCAGTGCGTCACCGAGGCCGTCTACACCTATGTCGCACTCGATGCGGCGGGCCGTCCGCAACCGGTCCACCGCGCCGACAATCCCCCGCCGGCCGACCCGGGCCCGTAGGATCCCCGTGGCCGGACGATCTCATCCGCACAGTCCCGTCCGCCCCGACCGTTTACCTTCACGACCGTGAGGGTAAACGGTCGGACTCCTCGGCACTGCGTCCCGACCGGCGGCACATCGGCTCGCCTCGGCCATGGTCATGCAGTCGGCGTGGATGCGGGCTCGCTCGCCCGGCAAGAGCGAGCGCCGGCGGGCTGAGCAAGCTCCGCCCCACAACCGGAAGAAGGGGACTGTCCGCGGGGAACCCATGCCAGCAACATCGCCGCGCCTCAGCTCATCGTCTGGATGATGCGCACGATCGGCAGGAACAGCGCGATCACGATCGTCCCCACCGTCAGCGCGAGGAACACGATCAGCAGCGGCTCCAGCAACGCGGTGAGCCCGCCCACCGCCGTATCCACCTCCTCGTCGTAGGCTTCGGCCACGCGGCCGAGCATCTCCGCCAACGCACCGGTCTCCTCGCCGACGGCAACCATGCTCACCAGCAGGTCCGGGAAGCACCGGGTCGCCGTCAGCGCCGCGGCCACCGCCGTCCCGGCCTGCACGCGTTCGCGCACGGCGTCCAATGCCCGCGCATACACCGCGCTGCCGGCCGTGTCGCGCGCCACCTGCAGGGCCTGCAGGATCGGCACCCCGTTGCCGAGCATCGTGCCCAGCGTGCGTGCGAACCGCGCCACCGCCGTCTTGCGCCGCAGCTCGCCCAACCCCGGCACCCGCAGCGCCGCCCGGTCGAGCAGCAGCCGCCCGCCCGCCGTCGCCCCCGCGGCCGCCCGCAACGCGAACGCCCCGCCCGCGGCGAGCGCGATCCAGCCGATGTTCGCCCCCACAAAATCGCTCGCCGCCAGCACCGCCTGCGTGAGCCCCGGCATCGCCGCCCCGCGCAACTGCTCCTGGAAGATGATCCGGAACTTCGGCACCACGAAGAGCATCAGGCCCGCCAGGATAAGGACCGTCACTACGAGCACCGCCGTCGGGTAGTAGAGCGCCGCCTTCACACGGCGGCGGATCCGGTCGGCCTTCTCCAGAAACCGCGCGAGCTGCAGCAGCGCCACCTCCAGCCGCCCGCCGGTCTCGCCCGCGCGCACCATGCCCACGTACACCTCCGGGAACACACGTCGGTGCCGCGCCATCGCCTGCGAGAGCGCCTCACCGCCGATGATCGCCGTCGCCAGTTCCCCGATCACAAAACGAAACGCCGGCCGCCGTTCCTGCCGCTCCAACACCTGCAACGCCCGCAACAGCGGCAGCCCCGCCTGCACCAGCGTGCCGAGTTGGCGGGTGAACTCCGCCAGTCCGTGCGCAGTCACCACGCGGCCGAGCACCAGCGGTCGCCGTCGCGCTGGCTGCGTTGCCACCGCACCGCCCTCGACCGCCACCTGGGTCGGGAAAAATCCCCGCTGCTTGATCTCCGCCGCGGCGCGCTCCGCGGAGGGGGCCTCCAGTGTGCCGGCACGCTCCCGTCCGTCCTCGTCGATCGCCGTGAACTCGAATCTCGGCATCCACGAAACGAATGCCGCGGTCCGCGGCACCTGTGAAGCGCAAAGTCGGGTCCCGGCACCGCCGGCCTTGCGACCTCCACCCGCGCCGAACCCGGCCAGCGTGCTCGCCCGGTGGGTCCAGTCTCCGACTGGGCGCCCGCGACTCACGTCCACCACCCCACCCCCCGTCCGGCGCGACCGGCCGCGGACCGGTCCTACCCGGCCGCCACGGAGGCGGACACTCGCCCGCGGCCGCGAGACCGCCCCCAGGGCGTGGCGCCGGCCGTCAGGCGGCGAAAGCCGTCCCTCACCGCGCCCGAAGCACGTGTTCGTTGGCCATCATGATGCCGCTGAGCATCGCGCCGGTGATGCCGAGATAGCCCTGATCGGTGCCGATGAGCACGAGGTTGCCGAAGGCCGTGCGGCCGTCGCGCACCTTGCGCGGTGCGCCGTAGATCGCGCCGCCGAGGTGCCCGGTGTAGCGCTGCACGGTGAGCGGCGTGAACATGTCCGTCGCCACCACCGCGCGCTCGAACTCGCCCGCCGCCACGGGCGCGAGGAAGCGGCGCGCACTGGCCGTCATCTCGCCGAACCAACGCCGTTTTTCCGCGCGGTATTCGGGCTCCGGCATCGCCGCCCACGCGGCGTGGCTGGCCAGGCTGGTCACGCGCAGGCAGCCCTCGGCCATCGTGCGTCCGCCGAAATCGAAGTTGTTGGGCATGCAGATCACGCCGCTGCGCAGGTCGACCGGCGCGGCGGGATTGGCGAACTCGAAGCGCTCGGAGTCGTTGAAGAACACGATCGTCTCGACCCAGCCGAAGTCGTGCGGCGGCCGGTCGAGCACCTGGATCGTCTCCACAAATCCGAGCCGCTGGTCGGGCGCGGGTGCCCGTGACCCGGCCGCGGCGGCCGCCGGCTCCGCCTCCCACAGCCGGCGCGTCTCGTCGGCTCCGGCGGAGCTGAGCACCCAGTCGGCCGTGACGGTCTCGCCGTTGTCCAGCTCGAGCGCGGTCACGCGGCCCGCGCCGGTGTGCAGCCGGCGCACCCCGCACTTCATCCGGCGCTCGCCGCCGTTCTCGCGCAGCCGCTCGGTGAGCAGGCGCAGCACGACGCGGATGCCCTCGAACGGCCGGGCGAAGCCCTCGAGGTACACGGCCTTGAACATGATCACGAACTGGAGCGCATCCATGTCGCGCGGCGTGGCGCTGCCGTAGTAGAACATCGGACACAGCAGCATGTCCTCCAGCACCGGGTCCGAGAGGTGCCGGCGCAGCATCTCGCGGGCGGTGAAGCCGGGGGAGACGTTGGTCGCGTCGTCGAAGGCGCGCAGTTCGGCGAGGAAGCGCCGGTAGCCGTCGATCTGCGCCGGGAACTCCCGCGCCACCTCGGTCTCGAGCAGCGCGCCGCCGTTGTCCCAGCGCAGCGCACGGCCCGGGAACCGCACGGCCGAGCCCAGCTGCGGGCAGAGGTCGAGCGCATCGCGCTCGATGCGCAGCTGGCGAAGCAGCTTGCCCAGCGCGGTGCCGCGCACCTCGCGCGGCACGAAGTTGGTCATCGCGTGCAGCCCCACGTCGTACTTGCGGCCGGCGACGCTGTAGAAGCTGTTGAGTCCGCCCACCACGTTGTGCCGCTCGAACAGGCACACCTTCTTGCCGAAATGGGCCAGCCGCACCCCGGCCGCGAGCGCGGACAGACCGGCTCCGATGATGGCGACGTCGTAGTGGCTGGAGGTGGGCATGCTGGCGGGTGTCGGCCGGGGAGTTTCCGGGCCGGCGGCGGCCGATCAATGCCCAAGTGCGCGGCGCGGATTCCCCTCGCACCACGGGGCACCCCACCCGGTTCTGCCGGAACAGCCCCCCGGACAAGGCTACAGCCGCGGCGATTCCGGCCGATAATCGAGATTGGAAAACAAGTTCGTTCAACGGCTTGCCGGCCCTCCCGCCCGCAGGTCCCAACTTCCACCCCACGATGGCCAACGTCCTCCTTCTCGACGCCAACGAAGTGGCGGGTCGCGCGATGCAGGGAATCCTCGCGCGGGGGCACCACCATTGCCTCGTGGCCACCGATGGCGCCGAGGCCTGGAAGAATCTGCACGAACGGGTGAATGTGGACCTGGTGTTCCTCGAGCTGGAACTCAAGGGCGAGAAAGGCACCGGCTTCCTCCAGCAACTACGCAACGACTGCTTCCTCAAACAGCTCCCGGTCGTCGTCTACACCACGGTCGGCGACCACGCCACCGTGCGAAACGTGCTTCAGCTCAAGGTGCAGAACTACCTGATCAAGCCGTACAACGACGAACACATCCTGCGCGAGGTCAGCAAGGCCACCGCCAATCCCTGGCGCGCCCTCCAGTTCGAGGAGGAGAAGTCCTTCTG
>ENA-UPSM01003357-UPSM01003357.1-activated-sludge-metagenome-genome-assembly--contig:-NODE-3357-length-18059-cov-6.464508_pt1 | contig 18059 bp, 18 predicted proteins | sample MGYA00238181_ERZ773283 | MGnify/ENA primary metagenome ERZ773283 (study PRJEB29023, sample SAMN05720199) | activated sludge metagenome | isolation source: Anaerobic digester | place: Japan...
CACGAGCTCGACGGGCGGGGCACGCCCGGACCGAACGAGCTGGTTCCAGCTCGGCGTCGTGTGTTTTGCGAGCTTCGTCGCCTGGACCGCCTTCGGGGCGATCCTCCCATACCTCCCTCTCTTCCTGAAGGATCAGGCCCACAGCTCGCTGACGATGATCGGCGTCATCGCCTCCATGTACTACGTCGGCACCCTGTTCTTCTCATCACCGCTCGGCTGGCTGAGCGATTCGATCGGCAGGAAGCCCGTCATCGTCGGCGGCTCCGCCCTCACCGCCGTCGCCATGCTGCTGTTCACGACGACGACGAACCCACTCTGGTTCATTCTCTTCCGTCTGCTCGAAGGAATCGGGACGGCCGGCATCGGCCCGGCAGGCCAGGCCTTCATCGCCGACATCACGCCAGAGCGCGACCGCAGCAAGGCGTATGGGATCCTGACGACGGCGCAGTACGGGGGCCTGATCATCGGACCGGCGCTCGCGCCGCCGCTGTATCACCTGGCGGGCGGCGGCCTCGACGGCTTCTACGCGATCTTCTACTTCGGCGCCGCGTTCGCGGCCGTGACGACCGTCGTCATGCTCGCCTTCGTGAAGGAACCGGCCGCGAGCCGCGCGCGCCGCAGGGCGCGCGCGGCTCGCGGCCTCACTGAGCGCGAGCGCCCCCCTTATCGCTCGGTGCTCACGCGCCCCATCCTCGCCTTCGTCGTCATCGCCTTCCTGAGCCACTACGCCATGGGCGGCTGGGAGGTCGTATGGAGTATCTGGCTCGACCATCTCGGAGCCTCGAAGACATACATCAGCATGACATGGGTCGCCTACTCGGTCCCCATGCTGCTCGCGTTCGCCGGCGGCATGCTCGCCGACCGCTACAACCGCTTCGCCCTCATGTTCGTCGGCTACACGATCTCGGCCCTGTCCTGGATCGTGTACGGCGTCACCACCGACTTGACGCTCTTCCTCATCGTCAACGTGATCGAGGGTTTCGCGATCGCCTTCTCGTACCCGGCGAAGCAGGCCTTCCTGATCCAGGTGAGTCCCCCGAGATGGCTCGGGACCGTCACCGGCATCGAGACGACGTCGATGCAGCTCGCAGGCTGGCTCGGCTCACTGACGGCGCCGATGCTCTACGCCCGCGTGTCGGGCTACGTCCTCGCCATCGGCGGGGCGCTCGCCCTCCTCGGCCTGGCCATCGGCGGGCCGACGCTCCGCGGTGAATGGCGCCGCATCACCGAGGTGGGCGACCGCCGTTCGTGCGAGGAGCTCGACACGCTCTCCGGCGAGGTGCGGCCCGACGCGGCGTCGCATCCCCCGTTCGGCATCGAGTGAGCCCGCACGCTCAGAACCGGCGCACCTCGCCGTAAAGCGTGTCGCGCTGCACGGGGATGAAGCCGGCGGCGCGGATGAGCCGCACCATCTCTTCGACGCTGATGGTGTGGCTCACGCCCGCCGCCTTGACGACGTTCTCCTCGATCATCGTCGAGCCCATGTCGTTGGCGCCGAAGGCGAGTGCGACCTGGCCCACGCGCAGGCCCTGCGTCACCCAAGAGGCTTGGATGCTCGGCACGTTGTCGAGGTAGAGGCGGCTGACGGCGAGCAGGCGCAGGTAGTCGACGCCGGTGGCCGGCACGTGGCCCTCTTCGAGGGCCGTGTTGCCGGCCTGGAAGGTCCACGGGATGAAGGCCGTGAAGCCGCCGGTCTCGTCCTGCAGGTCGCGGATGCGGCGCAGGTGCGCGATGCGCTCGGCCGCCGTGTCGAGCGAACCGAACATCATCGTCGCCGTCGTCCGCATGCCGAGGCCGTGCGCTGTGCGCATGACCTCGAGCCAGATGTCAGTCGGGATCTTGTGCGGGCTGATCGCGCTACGCACGCGGTCGACGAGGACCTCGGCGCCGCCCCCGGGCAGCGAGGCGAGGCCCGCTGCCCGCAGGCGGCGCAGCGTCTCGTCGATCGTCAGGTCGCTCTGCTTCGCGATGTGGGCGACCTCGGGCGGCGAGAGGCAGTGCAGATGCACCTGCGGGAAGCGCTCCTTGATGCCGGTGAAGACGTCCTCGAACCAGCGGATGTCGAGGTCGGGGGTGAGGCCGCCCTGCATCATGATCGCGGTGCCGCCGAGGTCGAGCGTCTCCTCGATCTTGCGATGGATCTCTGCCGGCGTGAGCAGGTAACCCTCACCGCTCCCCGGGCGCTTGTAGAAGGCGCAGAAGCGGCAGCCCGAGACGCAGTAGTCGGTGTAGTTGATGTTGCGGTCGACGATGAAGGTGACCTCGCCCCCGGGGTGCAGGCGGCGACGTAGCTCGTCGGCGCGGAAGCCGAGCTCGAGCAGGTCGCCGCGTTCGAGGAGGTCGAGAGCCTCGGCATCGCCGAGACGCGCGGGCGGCGCGCCCGGCACGGGCGCGCCGCCCGTCGTCATCATCCCCGGATGGCTCACAGCGCTGCGTCCCTCAGGTCCATCGAGAACACCACATAGTCGCCGCCGATACCGATCCGGTCATGATGGATCGCGACGCCGTCGACCACCTCGTCGCCCGGCTCGATCGTGAACCCGATGCTGCGGTGGAAGGCGATCGAGCGCGTGTTGAAGGCGCCCGTCTCGGCCATGATGCGCGTACGCCCGCGCTCACGTGCGAGCGCGGCGAAGCGACGGTACAGCTCTCGTCCGAGGCCGAGGCGCCGGTGGTCGCTGCGAACGCCCATGAAATGGACGTAGCCGGCGTCGGGATATCGTTGCGAGAGCCAGCCGACGAGGAAGGCGACGAGCTCACCCTCGTCCTCGACGATGAACGTCGAGTCGCCGAAGTGCTCGAAGAGTTGCGGCTGGACGCAGTGGTTCAGCCGCCGCTCCCACCACTCGTCGACCGCTCGCGCCACGGCGATCGCATCGGCGGGCTCAGCCGTCCGCCAGCGCAGACGAGCGAGCGCGGCCGCGTCAGTCGTCATGACCCGGCACCGAGCCCCGGACCGGCGCACTGAGCCGGGTCTCCTCGAACGACGCTGCAGGCACGTCGTCGAGTTCGGGAACCTCGTCCAGTTGGTCGATGGCGGCGGCGCGGCGATAGAACTCGAGCAGCCCGCGCCGGTATTCGGGCGTGAACCCGTACTTGAGCCGGTCGAAGTACTCCATCAGGTACGCCTGGTTGAAGTCGTAGCGCAGGGCGGCCTCGGCGGCGGTCCGCTCCGGCTGCGCCGCGCACTGGTCCCGCGAGGCGAGCAAGGCCCGACCGACGGCGTCGGCAGCCGTGCGCCGCGCGGCGACGAAGTCGCGCCGCGCGGCGCACACCGCGAACACCATCGGCAGACCGCTGACCCGCTGCCACTCCTCGCCGAGGTCGTAGTTGTTCGGGTAGACCCTCGTCCGCAGCACGTGCAACGCCTCGTCGCCGATGAGCACGAGGCCGTCGGCGCCTGCCATGACCTCCGAGAGCGGCCCGCGGCGGGGCACGAACTCAGGCTCGATGCCCCACTCCCGGCAGAGGATCTTGACGAGGCACACCGAGGTCGCGCTCTGTTCGGTCAGCGCGATGCGCGTCACGTCGCCGAGAGGCACGCGGGTGAAGAGCTGGACGGAGTCGACGGCGCCCAGGGAGCTGATCGAGACGTGGGGCAACACGCTGAGGACGTCGGCGTGGCGGGCGTAGGCGATCGACGAGGGCAGGGCGACGTCGATCTCACCCTCGACGAGCAGCGCGTTCAGCGCCGCCGGATGCCCTTCGACGATCTCGGCGGCGACGCCGCGCGCGGCGAGCTCTTCCTCGAAATGATCGTACAAGGGGAAGCAATTGACGAACTCGATGCGCCCGACGCGCACCGCAGGTGCGGCGTCAGTCATCGTAGCGCCGCACGACGTTGTAGAGGGTGTCGCGCTCGACCGGCGTACGCCCGGCACCGCGAATCACGCGCACGAGCTCGTCGCGCGTCAGCTCCTGACCGGTGTCCACGCCGGCGGCATGGCTGATCTTCTCTTCCACGACGGTGCCGTCGAGGTCGTCGACGCCGAAGGCGAGCGAGACCTGCGCGAGCTTGAGGCCGACGTTGATCCAGAACGCCTTGACGTGGCGGAAGTTGTCGAGGACGAGGCGGCCGACGGCGAGGACCTTGAGATCGTCGAAGCCGGTCGGTCCGGGAAGCTCGCTGAGCCCGGTGTGAGCGGGCTGGAACGACAGCGGGATGAAGGCGTCGAAGCCGCCGGTCTCGTCCTGCAGCGCCCGCAGCCGCACCATGTGGTCGGCGAGCTCGGCCGGGGTCTCGACGTGCCCGTAGAGCATCGTCGCGTTCGACCTCAGACCGATGCCATGGGCAGCGCGCATGACGTCGAGCCACTCCTGCCCGCTGATCTTGCGTTCGCAGATAAGGTCACGGACGCGACCGCTGAAGACCTCGGCGCCGCCGCCGGGCAGTGAGCCGAGGCCGGCGTCCTTGAGAGCCCGCAGGGTGTCTTCGACGGACAGGCCGGCGACCTTGGCGAGATGGGCGACCTCGCTGGCCGTGAACGCCTGGATGTAGACGTCGGGGGCGAGCGCCTTGAGACCGCGCAGCATGTCGAGGTAGTAGTCGAACGGCAGGTCCGGATGCTCGCCGCCGACGATGTGGATCTCGCTGATGCCGGCGGTGAGCGTCTCGCGCGCCTTGGCGACGACCTCGTCCACGGTGAGCGTGAACGCCTCGGGATCGCCCTCGTCGTGGCTGAAGGCGCAGAAGCGGCAGCGGTTACGGCAGACGTTGGTGTGGTTGATGTGCCGGTTGGCGATGAAGTAGACGTCGCCGCCGACGGCGCGCGAGCGGGCGAAGTCGGCGAGCGCGCCGACGGCCAGCAGGTCGTCGCTCTGGAGGAGGGCGACGGCGTCCGCTTCGCTCAGCCGTCGCCCGTCGGCGACGTTCCCCCAGATTCCGGTGAGGTCGGCTCGTACCGCGAGGGCGTCGATGAGTGCGGTGTCCATAGGTCTCCCTGTCGATGCGGCGCGTACGCAACCGGCCATCGATGACCGCCCGGCGACGCTCTGCGAACACGACATCGTTCGCACGCGCCGCGATGGCCCCATTGTACGCCCCCGGACACTCGGTGCTGCCGGGGGGGCATCGCTGCGTGTCGCAGCGGCGGGCGGCGGGCGGACCGGCGCGGCGGGAGCGCGCGGCAGGCCGGCGCAGCAGGCCACTCAGGCGTAGCGGTCGACGACGGAGCGCGCGACCTCCCCGAGGAGGTCGCGCTCGACGTCGTCCGAGCAAGCGGACAGCAGGCGCTGCGCCCGCTCGATGAACCCTGTCGCCGTCGCGCGGGCGCGCGCGATCGCGCCCGTCGCGCGCACTTCGGCGATCAGCGCCGCGACGCCGGCTTCGTCGAGGCGACCGCCGTCCCGCAGGCGCGGCCCGAGGTCAGGTCTCGTCTCGAGCGCGTAGATCAAGGGCAGTGTCACCGTGCCGTCACGGATGTCGGCGCCAAGACGCTTGCCGGTCAGGTCCTCGTCGCCGTCCAGGTCGAGGATGTCGTCGAAGACCTGGAAGGCCAGGCCAAGGAGCCGCCCGTACTCGCCGAGAGCGAGCTGCTGGCGCTCCCCGATCCCCGAGAGCAACGCTCCGAGCCGAGCGGCGGCGGCGAAGAGATCGGCCGTCTTGCGTTCGCAGCGTCGCCTGTAGGCGTCGACGCCGAGCGTCACGTCGTATGCCTCCTGTCGCTGGAGCACCTCACCCTCGGACAGCCCGACGGCGGTCTTGCTGAGCAGAGCGACGGCCGCACCGTCGCCGGTGAGGGCGAGCTCGGCGAAGGCGCGCGCCAGCAAGAAGTTCCCGGTCGAGACCGCCGTCTCGACGCCGTACTCGTGCGCCACTGTGGCGCGCCCCCGACGCAACTCCGCCCGGTCGAGGACGTCGTCGTGCACGAGGGTCGCCATGTGCAGCAGCTCGGCCGCCGTGGCGGCGTGGACGACGGCAGCCGCAAGCGGCGCGCGGCGCGAGGCGCAAAGCAAGGTGAGCAGGGGTCGGACGCGCTTGCCTCCAGCGCCGAGCAAGCTCCGCGCCGCTGACCCGAGCGGCTCCGCGTAAGTCCCCGCGACCGTGCTCAGGCGCTCCTCGACGGCATCGAGCCCGTCGCTGTAGCGGCGTCTCTGGACGACGGTGCGCCACGACAGGTCCTGATGCGCCATCACCCCACGCCCCCACGGACCCGACCCAGTGTCACCCCGACCCTCCGGACCACCGGTCCGTCCTCACCCTGCCCCTCCAGACCGTCGGTCCGCCCTGACCCTGCCCCTCCAGATGCGCTGCGGGGCTTCACGCCGCTTCTCCTGGCGCCCGGCCGGGCTTCTCGGCGACATGCAGGGCGACCGCGCCAAGACCCAGCCGGCGGTACCGGACACGCGTCAGACCGGCGGCCACCATGAGCGCGGCGAGACGGTCGGCATCCGGGAAGTCCCGCACCGACGCTGGGAGGTACTCATAGGCGCCGCCCTCGCCGGCCACGACCCGGCCGAGCAGCGGTACCAGGCGGTCGGACCAGATCCGGTGGAAGCGGCGACCGAAGCCGTCCGGCGGGCGCGTCGAATCAAGACAGACGACGCGCCCGCCTGGCCGCGTCACCCGGACCATCTCGGCCAGCGCGCGTGACAGGTCCGGGACGTTGCGGATACCCCAGCCCACCGTCACGGATGCGAAGGCGCCATCCTCGAACGGAAGGGCGAGGACGTCGCCCTGGACGAAGTCGGGAGTCCTGCCCGCGAGACGGCCGTCCGAGACGGCGCCTCCCTGGACAGACCGGCCGTGGACCTGGGCGCCAGCGCCCAGACGCCGGGCCGCCTTCTGCCGCGCCAGCGCCAGCATCTGGGGAGCGAAATCGAGGCCGGTCACCTCGGCGCCGGGCCAGCGGTCAGCCAAGGCGAAGGCGAGGTCGCCGGTGCCACAGCAGACGTCGAGGGCGCGTTCGCCGGGTGCCAAGCGCGCCTCGGCGGCGCCCAGCCCCCGCCAGCGCCGGTCCAGGCCCAGCGTCATGAGGCGGTTCATGAGGTCGTACCGCGACGCGATGCGCCCGAACATCGCCGCGATGCGGCCGGGATCGCGGTCGACCGGCGTCGCACCCACACTCCGTCGGCGCTCCTCTTCCGCCGTGAGACTCAGCGCACACCCCCGTCCCATGGTCGGAAGAGGTGCTGCTCGAAACCGAGCGCCTGCAGGACCTTGCCGGCGATGTGGTCGACGAGGTCGTCGACACTCGTCGGACGGACGTAGAAGCCCGGCATCGCCGGCAACACGATGGCGCCGGCCTCCGCGAGCTCGAGCAGCCGGCGCAGATGGACGACCGAGAGCGGCGTCTCGCGGGGGACGACCACGAGCGGTCGACGTTCCTTGAGGGCGACGTCGGCGACCCGGTGGATGAGGTTGCGCGAGGTCCCCAGAGCGATGTGCGCCGCGCTCGACATGGTGCACGGGCAGACGACGGCGGCGTCGGGGGCGGCGCTGCCGCTCGCCGCCGGCGCACCGATGTCGGCGGGGTCGACGACCCGCACCGCTGCCGGCGCGCCGGCGCGCGCCAGCAGCGCCGCGACCGTGGCCTCGCGGCCTTCGACCACCAGCTCCAGCTCCTCGCGCACGACCAGCAGGCCGCTGTCCGACACACAGAGCGTCACGTCGCAACCGCAGGCGACGAGCCCCGCCAGCAGGCGCAGCCCGTATGCGGCGCCGCTCGCCCCCGTCATTCCCAGGAAGACGCTCTTCGGGGTCGTCGCGTTCATTCCCGTTGTTCCCTCGCAACGTCCCATGGTCATGGCGCCACGGTCAATCACCCACCGGTTCGCTGTGACACTCGCCGCAGTTGTCGATCCCCTGCGCCGTGATCGTGCCGAAGAGCCTCTCGTTCTGGTGACACTGGCGGCACGACTGTTCGAGCACTGAGTCCAGGATCAGCTCTTCGCAGTCACCCGTCACCTGCGCGATGGGCTGTTGGAGCGCCTCCATCTTCACCGTGAGAAAGCAGAACGGCCCCGGCCTGGAATGGCAGAGCTCGCAGTTGACGTCGCGGTGCGCCGCGTTGTGATACGAGGCCACGATCGGCTTGTGGCTCTTGCACGTGGCGCAGAAGCTCGGCAGCGACGTCGCCGTCAGGCTGACGCCGATGACGACGATCGCCGCAAGCACGATGGCCGCGAAAGTCAGCCCGCGCTCCGCCAGGTGGAACCTCACGGGCGAGCGCTCCTCGCCCTGGGGGCGACACCTTCGGCGCATGTTTCGTTCGTCGCCATCCCGGTCAAGGCGTGCGATCGTGGACGACGGCGCGGTGACACCTGCCCTTCTGACACGAGCGGCACGTGGTGCGCGCGACCCCGACCTTGACCACCGCGTGCTTCATCGCGCGGCACGCGCGACCCGGCGCGCCACGATCGACTTCCTCATCGCGCCTCTCCTGTCCCCGCTGACCCTCAGTCGGACACCTTCCAGATGATGAACGCCGTCATCAGCACGGCGGACTGACCCGCGACTGCGGCGAACAGCCCCCGGACGGCGTCGGCCAGTTGGATCCACCAGGCGATGCGGCGCTCCACGAGGACCTCGTCGAGCGTCCCTTCGCGCACGCGTCGAGCATACTCCAGCGGCCACTCCGCCTTGTAGTCCTCGACTGGTTGCGGACCGGTAAAGACCACCCTGTCGAGAGGGAACGACTCAGGCCGCAGGTGGGCGCTGCAGAAGTGCACGAAGATGAAGAGCACCTCCGTCGCGAACAGCGCCTCGTCGGAGGGGATGACGAGCGCCAGGTCGAGGACGATGCTGGGGCGTGCTTCGTCTCGATCGGTAGAAGGCGTTGAAGCACAGGCACTCGACCCGCGTCCGCGGCCTGGCAGCCTGTTCACTGATGCTTGCGACCTAAGAGACCGTCTTTGATCCCCCGGTGTGGTCGGCCCCCAAGTTCAGTACAGCTCTGAGTGGTAGAGCCTCCGTGTGTCGGTCATCGTCGTCCAGTCGTTCATGCCGGCACCAGGACCGGCGTGAGCTTGTGCGTCGCTGCGGACTCGGCCGCCGTCGCGTAGCCGAGCGAGCTGTCACGCGGGGGGTGACCGCCCCAGGTATGCGCCCCGGAGGGCGACGACGGGCGGCGCCGGCGAGAGCCGCCAGACTAGCGCAGCAGCACTTCGGCGACCACGACGCCGCCGTACAGCAGGCCGACGACGCCGTTGATGCCCATGAAGCCCATGCCGACCTCGTCGAGGCCCCTGCGGGCGATGTCGATGTGCGACCAGGCGAGGACGGCGGCGACGGCGGCAAGACCCACCCAATAGACGCCGCCCAGGTCGAGCAGCGACCCGACGCCGGCCAGCAGGCCCACCGAGGCGACGTGCGAGAGCAAGGCGACCAGGAGCGCGCAGCGAGGACCGAGCGCCACCGGGATGGAGCGCAGCGCCTCACGCCGGTCGAAGTCGAGGTCGAAGATGCCGTAGATGACATCGAAACCGCCGACCCAGAGGCCCACGGCAAAGAACAGCATCACCGCCTCGAGCGACACGTGGCCCGTGACGGCGATCCACGCCGCTGCGGGGGCGAGCCCGAGGGTCAGGCCCAGGGCGTAGTGGCACAGGGCCGTGAAGCGCTTCGTGTACGGATAGGCGATGAACGCGAAGAGCGGGATCGGCCAGAGGCAGCGACATGGCGGCGATAACTCGAAGGCGGCGATCACGAGCAGAGCGATCGACACGACCGTGAACAGCCACACGTCCTTGCGACGCAGCGTCCCGGTGGGGAGCTCGCGGGACGCCGTCCGCGGATTGCGCGCGTCGATGCCGGCGTCGATGAGCCGGTTCAGCGCCATCGCGGCGCTGCGCGCCCCCACCATGGCGACGGTGATCCAGAGCAGGTCCGACCAACCGGGGAACCGGCGCTCGGCGAGGAACGCGCCGGCGTAGGCGAAGGGCAACGCGTACACGCTGTGTTCGATCTTGACCAGACGCGCGAAGAGGCGTGGTCGGGACACAGCGGCGCTGGCGACGGAGCTCATCAGCAGGCGCGCCCGGTCAGGTGGCGTCGGGACCGACCGTCCGAACGTCGGCCGTGGGGGCTTCGATCGGGGCATTGGCGCCGGCGTCCGAGCCGGCCGCCGGCGCGACGCCGAAGTCGGGGACCACATACGCCGCCAGGGCCACGACGACGGCGAACAGCCCGACGACGAACAGGACCGCGCACACGATGATGCTCGACGGGACGGCCATCCCAAGGTACGCGCTGACGCTCCAGCAGACGATCGCGAGCACCCAGTTGGCTACGGAGAGCATCGGCAGGTCCCGATGGATGTCGCCGTGCAGCACCGGCGCCTCCTTCCACGTCGCGACGCGGACGCTGTACGGGCAAGTCTAGGCGGCCCCTGCGCCCCCGTAAACCGTGGGGCGGCGGCGGGCGGCGCGGGACGCGCCGCCCGCCGCCGCCCCACGCCTCCCGCCGGCTCACGCCTCACGCGAACGGCAGGCCGAGCTCGGCCCACCGTTCGCTCACGCGGCGCACGACGTCGGGATCCTGGGCCAGTTCCGCCGGCCATTCGCGCCCGTGGCCCTCCTCGGGCCAGGTGCGCGTCGCGTCGACGCCCATCTTGGCGCCGTAGCGGGGAGACGGGCTCGAATGATCGAGCACGTCGAGAGGGCCGTCGACGACGACACAGTCGCGGCGCGGGTCGACGTTGTTGAACACGCGCCACGTCACCTCGCTGTAGTCGTGCACGTCGACGTGTTCGTCGACGACGACGACGAACTTGGTGAACATCATCTGCCCCATCCCCCAGACCGCGTTCATGACCTTGCGCGCCTGCCCGGGATAGCTCTTGCGGATCGCGACGATGGCGCAGTCGTGGAAGACGCCCTCGATCGGCAGGTCCATGTCGACGATCTCGGGCTGGACGAGCTTGAGCAGCGGCAGGAAGAGGCGTTCGGTGGCCTTGCCGAGGTAGGCGTCCTCCATCGGCGGGCGACCGACGATCGTCGCCGGATAGACGGGGTCGCGGCGGTGCGACATCGCCGTCACGTGGAAGACGGGGTACTCGTCGGCGAGCGAGTAGTAGCCGGTGTGGTCGCCGAACGGGCCTTCGCGGCGGGTCTCGTCCTTGTCGACGTACCCTTCGAGGACGATCTCGGCGTCGGCGGGCACCTCGAGGTCGACGGTCGCGCAGGGCGCGAGCTCGACGGCGGCGCCGCGCAGGAAACCGGCGAACAGGAACTCGCTGATGCCTGGCGGGAGGGGCGCCGTCGCAGCGTAGGTCACGACGGGGTCGGTGCCGAGGGCGACCGCGACCTCAAGGCGCCTGTCCGCGGCGCGGAAGTTGGCCGCGCCGTCGTGATGGACGTGCCAATGCATCCCGGTCGTGCGCTCGTCGTACACCTGCAGGCGGTACATGCCGGCGTTGCGCCGCCCTGCGCGATCCCTGGTCACCACCACCGGCATAGTGATGAACGGCCCGCCGTCGCCGGGCCACGTCGTGAGGACCGGCAGGCGCGTGAGGTCCGGCGGCTCGACGACGACCTCGCGGAAGGCGCCCTTCTTCACCGTCTTCGGAGCGAAGGACGCGAGCTCCCTGAGCTCGCCGAGCGCCCGGACTTTCGCCGCGAGGCCGCTCGGCAGATCCAGCTCGAGCAGGCCGGCGAGGCGGCCGGCGAGCTCGTCGAGCGACGCGCCCAGCGCCAGTTCGAGCCGACGGAACGAGCCGAACTGGTTCATGAGGACGGGCGGGAGCGGCGCATCCCAAGCGGACACGCGACCGAGGCCGGCCGCCGCGCCTCCCGGCGCGCCGCGGCGCACGGGCCGCTCGAACAGCAGCGCCGGCCCGTGCGCCTTGCTCGCCCGGTCGGCGATCTCGGCCATCTCGAGATACGGGTCGACCTCGGCCCGGACACGGACGAGCTCGCCCTCGCGTTCCAGCAGATGGATGAAGCTCCGCAGGTCCATGATCACCTCGGGTCGGCCGGACGGTCGGGCGCGGCGAAGGCGGCCGCGAGGGGCGCCGGATCGGGCAAGCCGAGAGCGGCCGCGGCAGCGGCCGCTCTGCGCGGCACGGCGGCCGGCGCCCCTTCGGCGAGCATCGCATCCAGTTCATCGAAGAACGCGCCGGCGCGCTCCGCAGGACGACCGGCGCGGAGCGCGGCCAGCGCGGCGACCGCATACGCCCACACGGCATCGTCGTCGCTGAACGGCGCCGCCAGACTGCGCAGGCACGAGCACGCCGACATCAGACGGGCGAGCAGCGCGACTGAGGCCACGTCGCCCCGTATGGCGATGAGGTCGAGCCCCCGAGCGTAGAAGACATCGCCCGCGAGGAGCGCGGTCTGCGGGTCGTCTGCGCTCACGATCCCCAGGCGACCCGTGCGGTAGTGGAGCAGGTAGCCCTCGTAGATGAGCTCGAGGGCCTCCACGTACTCATCGTCACCGCGCCGGTCCAGGCTGGCGAAGAACGGTCCCCAGCGCAGCTCGACGCCACCACCTTCCCGGCCGTCCGATGTCCCGTCACTCCCACGGCCATGGCCCTCGCTCGCCGTCCCGGCCACGAACGGCGTCGCGACGGCCCTTAGGCTGGCTTCGACAGCCGCCGCGGTCACGGTCGCGGACCTTGGCCCTCGCCACCGACAAGGCGGTACGTCAGGACCATCAACTCGCTCGACAGGTCCACCGGTCGGACCGTCACTCCCGAAGGGGCCGTGACCTTCACGGGTGCGAAGTTCACGACCGCCCGGACCCCGGCACGCGCCAGCCTGTCGACCGTGCTCTGCGCCTCGGCGGCGGGCACGGTGACGAGGGCGATGTCGACCTGCTCCTGGACACAGAACGCCTCCAGGTCCTCGACCGCGCGCACGCGGCCGACGCCGAAGCTGGCCCCGATCACCGTCGGCGAGCTGTCGAAGACACCGACCACGCGGAAGCCCTGCTCGGCGAACCCGCGGTAGCGCGCCAGTGCAGTGCCGAGGAGCCCGGCGCCGACGATGATCACGTTCCAGTCGCGGTCAAGGCCGAGCGAGCGGGTGATCTCCGCGATCAGGCGCGACACCTCGTACCCGACGCCACGCGTGCCGAACCCGCCGAAGTACGAAAGATCCTTACGGATCTGCGCCGCGTTCAGGTCGATCATCGCCGCAAGCTCCTGCGACGAGACGCGCTCGACGCCGCGGGCCTGCAGCTCGCGAAGCTTGCGCAGGTAGAGCGTCAGCCGCGGCACGGTCGCGGCCGGCACGTGCCGTTTCTCGTCCTTGCTCATCTCCGTCTCCCGGTCAGCGGGCGAAGAAGCTCGCGGCGGCGTCGGCCGCCTTCGCGAGGTCGTCCGCGGTCAAGGCGAGCGACACCATCGTCGACTCGAACTGCGAGGGCGCGAGGTACACGCCGTGCTTCAGCATGTGCCGGTAAAAGGCGGCGAAGGCGGCGGTGTCGGCCCGCCTCGCGTCGGCGAAGCTCTCGACGGGCCCATCGCAGAAGAACAGCGTCATCATGGCGCCGACCTGGTTGAGGGTGAACGGGCGCTCGCCCGGCGTCGCCGCGTCGCGCAGCGCCGCGGCGACGCGGTCGGCGAGCGCCTCCAACCGCTCGTAGGTGCCCGGCTCGCTGAGGACGCTCAGGGTCGCCGCCCCGGCCGCCATGGCCAGCGGGTTCCCCGAGAGCGTGCCCGCCTGGTAGGTCGGGCCGAGCGGCGCGACGGTCTCCATGAGCTCGCGCCGCCCGCCGAACGCTCCGACAGGCAGACCGCCGCCGATGATCTTGCCCAGCGTCGTGAGGTCTGGAACGACGCCGAAGCGCTCCTGAGCGCCGCCCCAGGCGACGCGGAAGCCGGTGATGACCTCGTCGAAGATCAGCACGGCGCCGTACGCGGTGCACAGCGCGCGGGCCGTCTCGAGAAAGCCGGGGCGCGGAGGCACGACGCCCATGTTGCCGGCCACGGGCTCGACGATGACGGCCGCGATCTCCTCGCCGCGCTCCGCGAAGAGCTCCTCCAGGCCTTCCCCGTCGTTGTACTCGAGGAGCAGCGTGTCGGCCGTCGTCGCCCTGGTCACCCCGGGGCTGTCGGGCAACGACAGCGTAAGCACGCCCGAGCCGGCCGCTGCCAGAAAGGCGTCGGCGTGGCCGTGGTAGCAACCCACGAACTTGACGATCTTGTCGCGTCCGGTGAAGCCGCGGGCGGCGCGCACGGCGCTCATCGTCGCTTCGGTCCCCGAGTTGACCATGCGCACGAGCTCGATTGACGGCACCGCCGCGCAGATCAGCCGCGCCAGCTCCACCTCGAGCGCGGTCGGGGCGCCGAAGCTGGTGCCGTCCTCGAGGACCTCGTGGAGTCGGCCGAGGACCTGGGGATGGCCCCAGCCGAGGATCATCGGCCCCCATGACGAGACGAAGTCGACGTACTCGTTGCCGTCGGCGTCCCAGATGTGGGCGTCGCGCGCCCGGGCGATGAAGAGCGGATGCGGCATGCCCACGCTCTTCATCGCCCGCACCGGCGAGTTCACCCCGCCGGGGATGTACTTGAGCGCCTCCTCGTACAGGCGTTGCGACGTGCTCGTGTCCACGCTCTCCTCCGGACCACTCGTGCCTCGCGACTCGCGCATATACTAGCCGCTCACAGAGGGATACGGTCCTCGTCCGCCCGGGGGTGAGGACGGACGGAAGTGAGAATGGGTCCCGACGGCGACGACATGGCGCCCGTGGCGCCGGTGGTCCGGGCGGCGACGGCCGCCGACAAGGCGGCGATCGCCGCCCTCATCGTCTTCCTCGCCGAGGATTTCGACGGGCACACGACGGTGTCCCAGGACTGGATCGTCGAATGCCTCGGCGACGACGACTTCTCCGCTCTCGTCGCCGAGCTCGACGGCGAGGTCGTCGGCGTCGTCACCTGGACGCTCGTCCGCGGCCTCTTCCACGGCAAGAAGTCGGCCGTCGTCCAGGAGGCCTCCGTGGCGCCCGCCTTCCGCGACAGGGGTATCGGGCGGGCGCTCCTCACGGAGGCCCTGACCCGCATCGAGGCTCAGGACGTCGCCGAGATCAGCATCTCCACGGGCTTCGAGAACGAGCGCGCGATGCACCTTTACCGCTCGCTGGGCTTCGTCGACGAGACGCTGCTGCTCGAGCAGCACCTGGAGGGCGACGCCTGACCTTCGCGATCCGCGAGGACGACGCGTGAACCTGGTGATTCGCGGGGTCGACGCACGGGACCCGGTGGTGGAACACGTGGAGCGGGCTCAGCCCGGCGGACACCAGCCCTTGGGCACGTAGGCGCAGTAGGGCTCTTCGGCGAGGTAGTCGCCCGTCGCCTCGTAGGCGCGCGCCCGACAGCCGCCGCAGACGCGCTTGAACTCGCAGGCGCCGCACTTGCCTTTGAGGTTGTCGAGATCCCTGAGCTCCCTGAAGAGCGGCGAGTGGTCCCAGATCTCGAGGAACGGCTGCTCGCGGACGTTGCCGGCGACCTTGTCGAAGTAGCCGCAGCCCTGCACGTCGCCGCGGTGGCCGACGAAGCAGAAGCCGATGCCGGCGAGGCAGCCGCGGCTGAGGGTGTCCATGCCGCCGTGGCTGTGCGGGTGGACCTCGAGCTTACGCCCCTGTGCCTTGGCGCGCTGGCGCATGACGCGCCAGTAGTGCGGCACGTCGGTGGGCTTCATGAAGAGCGCGCTACGTTGCTGCGCGTCGTACATCCACTCCAGGGCGCGTTCGTACTCGTCCGGCGGCAGTTCCTGCTCCTCGAGGTCCTTGCCGCGCCCCGTCGGGACGAGCATGAACGGGTGGAAGGAGACCGCGCCGAGGTCCTCGGCCAGCTTCAGGAGGGCCGGCAGATGGTGGACGTTGAGCTTGGTGATCGTCGAGTTGACCTGGACCTCGACGCCGGCGTCGAGGCAGGTGCGGATGCCCCGCACGGCGCCGTCGAACGCGCCCGGCACGCCGCGGAAGGCATCGTGCCCGGCGGCGTTCGGAAAGTCGATCGAGACGCTCACGCGGGCGATGCCGACGTCGCGCATGCGGCGCGCGACCTCCGGTGTCACGAGTGTACCGTTCGGCGACATCACCGTGCGCAGGCCCTTGCCGATGGCGTACCCGGCGATGTCGAAGATGTCGGCGCGCATCAGCGGGTCGCCGCCGGTGAGGATGAGGATGGGGCGCGCGAACGAGGCGATCTGGTCGACGAGGGTGAAGCACTCCTCGGTGCTCAGCTCACCCTCGTAGGGACCGTGGATCGCCGAGGCGCGGCAGTGCACGCAGGCGAGGTTGCAGCTGCGCGTGACCTCCCAAGCAACGACGCGCGGCGGCGCGGCGCCGGCGGCGCCGCCGGGCCGCGCGTCCGGCTGCTGCGTGTTTTGCGCATGCGGCTGGTGCAAACCTGCTCCAGTGTGCCAGAGACGGGCCCCCACGGCAACGCGGCCGGCGCGGGGGCATTCGTGGCGGCGGTCTCGGACCAACGACGGCACGAGGCGGATGCCATTGCCGCGTCGGTTGAGTACCTGGAGCTGGCGACACGTTTGGATTTCAGTGAGGCGTTCGCGGAAGCCATGGTGTTCCCAAGCCTGTAGCTGCCGCGGCTCTGCCGGGGGCCGCGACCGATTCGTGGCTCGGGTGGGTGTGCGGAGGAGGTTGTCGAGACGGTGAAGGCGGTGATTCTGGCAGCCGGTCGTGGGACCCGAATGATGCCCCTGACGACCACGCGCCCGAAGATGATGATCCCGGTCATCAATCGGCCGATTCTCGAACACATCGTAGTGGGTCTGCGCGATGCGGGCGTCCGGGAGTTCCTGTTCGTTACGGGCCACCTCGGCGAACAGATCGCCGGGCATTTCGGCGATGGCTCGAACCTCGGTGTGAACATCGACTACCGGCCACAGGATACGGAAGCCACTGCCAAGTACGGTACAGCCATCGCGGCGGGGCTGGCCCGGGACTTCGTTGGCGATGAGCCATTCCTGCTCACCTTTGGCGACATCATGACACCGCCCGAGAACTACGCCGCCCTTATGGCCGCATACGAGGCCACTCCGGGCTCGGCTTTCCTGTGTGTCAATCGTGTCGACGATGTCTCGAGCGGGGGCGCGGTCTTCGTGGAGGAAGGCCGGGTGGTCGACATGATCGAGAAGCCACCGGCCGGAACGGTGACGACTCAGTTTATCAACTCAGGCATCTTCATCCTACGCCCGGAGGTATTCCCCGCCATTGACGACCTGACTCCCTCGGCTCGCGGTGAGTACGAGCTGACCACGGCGCTGGTCCGGACGATCCGCGAGGGCATCCCGACCCATGCTCACGAGCTCCAGGGGTACTGGTCCAACGTGGGGGACCCCGACGAAGTGATGTGGCTCACGCGCCTTCTGCTCCAGCGTCTGGCGGCTACCCGGAGCAAGTTGGAGCGCCGGTTACACCGCGACGACCGTTTCGGCGGCCCGGTGTTCGTGGGTCGAAATGTCGACATCCATCCGGACGCGCAGATCACAGGCCCCGTGGTGATCGGCGACAACTGCCAGATTGGCAATGCCCATGTGGGGTTCTACACGACACTGGGCGAGAGGTGCCGCGTCGCCGACGGGGCTCGAGTCGTCTCCAGCGCGGTCCTGCCCGGCACGACCATCGGCGAGAACAGCCACGTGGGGCATGCGCTGCTGGGTAGCGGAGTGCGCGTTCGCCGGAATGCGCGGCTGCTGGGCACGTGCGATCAGACGACCGTGGTGGGGGATAACGGGGTCATCGCGGCGGCCAGCTAGACCTCCAGTTGAGCCGGGCACTCCGTCGGACCGGCCGATGCCACACGCCGAGCACGGGGCTGGGACATGGTATACTCGACCCATGCCTCCGCCGCTGAGCAAACTCATTCCGATGGCCGTCGGCGCGGCACTGATCCTGCTCCTACTGAGCCTGGCCGCCTGGCGTCGTCTTTCGGACGCGGGACGGCCCGACCTTGGCGCTCGAGCAGCGCGGAACCTGCTGGGCACCGGACTGGCGGTGGGTGCCGCGGCATACGTCGGTGCGGCCGCCATTGGATTCGACCTCCTGGAGTACGCGGCTCGCGTCCAGAACGGGACTGCGCCATGGCCGCCCCTCGGCTTGGCGGCGGCGAGCATCGCCCTCGGGGTCGTGCTGGTCGCCCGGTTCCTGTCGATCA
>ENA-UPSM01003367-UPSM01003367.1-activated-sludge-metagenome-genome-assembly--contig:-NODE-3367-length-18018-cov-14.173690_pt1 | contig 18018 bp, 16 predicted proteins | sample MGYA00238181_ERZ773283 | MGnify/ENA primary metagenome ERZ773283 (study PRJEB29023, sample SAMN05720199) | activated sludge metagenome | isolation source: Anaerobic digester | place: Japan...
GTCAAAACTACACCCGCCAAGATACCAATAATCGCGATGACGACCAAAAGTTCAATCAAGGTAAAACCCTTATTTAACGTTTTTTTCATAATAAAAACTTACTTAATAATTAATAACTTTTAAACGACTTTAAAATCGACTTTATTTATATATTTATATTTTACAACAATTCACGAAAAGTTAATAATGGGAAACGGAAAACTGTGGATAACCATCTAATGCGGATAAAACGCGGATTTACGCTGATGAAACTCTGATTAAATACTTGAAGAATCCTATTTCTCTTATATCTGCGTTTTATCTGCATTAGATTATCTGCGTCTAATCCGCATTTGTTAGATGCCCTGCGCCAAGTTATAAATCGGCACGAGAATAGCCGTGAGCATTATACCGACACCAACACCCAAAATGACAATCAGCGTCGGCTCAATCAAGCCAACCAAGGTGTCCACCTCGTTGCCAACTTCTCGTTCATAAAAACGCGATAATTTTTCCAAGACAAAACCGATTTTACCGGATTCCTCACCAACCTTAATCATCTGCACCATCACGCCGGGGATTTCCGGATAACGAGCAAAAATACTGGAAACCGCGCTTCCCGCCTTAATCGCCTCGGCCGCTTCCAAGAGAATTTTTTTGTAAACTTCATTGTCCACCACATCGCCGGAAATCTCCAGCACGCGCACCATGGAAATACCGGATGAGAGCATTGTGTTCATGTTGTCAGAAATGCGCGCCAAAAAAAGTTTGCGATAAAGGCGGCCAACATAGGGAATGTTTATCTTAAAACGGTCAAACGCATACTGACCTTGGGGGGTGCTGATATAGCGAAAAAGATAAACACCAATAAAGGCCAAGAACAAAGCAATCGGCACGCTAAACATCACAAAGAAATCACTGGTCCAAATCAAGAGTTTAGTGTAAATCGGCAGCTCCTGGCCGGTTTCCAGCAAAACTTGCGACAACTTCGGCACCACAAAAATAACCATCAGAATCATCACCACAATAAATGATACCACCACAAAAGCCGGGTAAATCAAGGCGTTTTTGGCGCGCGAGGACAAAGCGTAGGAACGATCCATATAGTCGGCCAGATAAACAAACGCCTCGGACATCTTGCCGGACTCTTCGCCGGCCCGCACCATACTGACATAGAAGTCGGTAAAAATTTGCGGATGACGACTAAGGGCGGCCGAAATCGGTATCCCCCCCTTGATATCATCCACAATCGCCAGCAAGGCTTTTTGTAAAACTGGATTTAAACTTTCTTGCGCCAACAACCGAAAGGTCGCCAAAACGGAAACCTTGGCCTCAAACAAAGTCGCCACCTGCCGCGAGAGCATCACGACTTCTTTATAGGAGACCTTGCGCGTAAAAGGCAAGTTAATATGAAAACGTTTTTTTTCTGTCACTTCCGGTTTGACCGAAACGATAATCAAACCTCGCCGTTGAAGCGAACTGATAGCCAAGTCTATGTTGGGCGCGTCGATGCTGCCGTTTTGTTCCTGTCCATCTTTATCTACGGTTTTGTAAATAAAAAGCATAACAAAATTAAATTAAACGATTAAGCGCCTCGGGATTAAGGGAGTGACGAAAAGCGTTATCCGCGGAAATCTCGCCGTTTCGGACCAATTCCGCCAAAGAGCGGTTCAGGTCAAGCATTCCCTCAGACGAACCGGTCTCAATCACCACGTCTATCTCAGCCGTGCGACCTTCACGAATCAAGTTGGCCACCGCGTCATTGTTAATCAAAAGTTCAAAAGCCGGAATCAAACCGCCGGAGATACGCGGAATCAAACGCTGGGAGAAGACCCCCAAAAGCGAGCCGGCCAACTGCATTCTAATCTGGTGCTGCTGGTTGCCCGGAAACGAGTCAATGATACGGTCAATCGTCTGCGCCGCGCTGTTGGTGTGCAGAGTGGACAAAATCAGGTGCCCAGTTTCGGCCGCGGTTACCGCCATAGAAATCGTTTCCGGTGTGCGCATTTCGCCGACCATCGCCACGTTGACATCCTGACGGAACATAGAACGAAGAGCTGTGTAAAAGTTTTTGGTATCAAACCGAACTTCGCGCTGGTCAATGATAGAACGGTCGCTGGTAAACAAGTATTCTACCGGGTCTTCAATCGTAATAATGTGTTCGGCGCGTTCATGATTGACCATCTCCACGAGCGAGGCCAGAGTGGTAGACTTGCCTTGGCCAACTGGACCAACAACCAAGAAGAAACCCTGTTTCTTGTGGACAAAATCAGCCAACTGCTCCGGCAAATTGAGCTCTTTGATGGTCGGCACCTTCATTGGAATCAAACGCAAAGCAACCCCAACCATTCCCCGCTGGAAAAAAGCATTGCCGCGGAAACGGACATTGGCGGCTGGCGAATAAGAAAAATCAACCTCGCGCTGTTCCAGCAAAATTTGCTTGTTTTCGTCATTCAAAATTTCCATCGCGATGCCCAAAGTGTCTTCCGGCGTCAAAATCGGCTTTTTGATAATGGGGATGAGCGCGCCAGAGACGCGGATGGACGGATGGCGACCAACTGTCAAGTGCAAGTCGGAAGCGCCTTCCTTGGTTACCGCTACCACCAGCTCTTCTATTTCTTTGCTGTAATCCTTCATAAAAAATTGTTTAATTTTAAAAAACTAAAAATTAAGCGTATTTGCGATTGGCCAAAATTTCTTTGACTTTGTTGACAACCTCTGTCGGCGTAGCTGACGCTTTGACGATATAACCATCCGCGCCAAGACCCAAACCTTTCTCAACATCCTCTTTTTGGCCTAAGTTGGACAAAATAACAATCAAGCCCCGATTGCCATCAAATTTTTGCTTGATATTTTCCACCAATTCAAAACCGTCCATGACGGGCATCACCACATCCACCAGATAAATATCCGGCTTTACCCCGGCCTCTAATTTTTTGACGGCCTCATCACCGCTTTGCGCCGTCTCTACCTCGTAACCGCTTTCACTGAATTTAAGTGAATACATGTCCACCAAGAATTTGTCATCGTCCACAATCAGAATTTTTATTTTAGTTGGGTCATTTTCCATATTAGTTTAATTATATTACAATTTGTTGACTTCTTCAAAAGGCGTAATCCCCTGAAATGATTTGAGAAGGGCATCTTCTTTCATTGTCATAAAACCTTTGGACCTGGCGTAACGGTAAATCTCATTTTCGCCCGGATTTTTTAAGATAATCCGCTCCAGTTCGCGGTCCATTTCCAAAAATTCAAAGACACCGGTCCGACCCTTGGTGCCGCTAGGGCAAGTGGCAGTTTTGTGAACGCGATAAATCTTATCCACCGGCGGGATGTTTTTGCGATATTGCTCCGGCAAGTCGGCAAACTGTTTCTCAATCATCATTCTGATACTCTCATCAGCCGGTTCCGGCACTTTGGCGTCTTCGCAAGTGGTTGGTATCAAACGCTGCGCCATCATCAAAACAAGCGTCGGCGGCAATAGATATGGTTCTACCCCCATATCTATCAAACGCGGAATAGCGCCGATGGAATTGTTGGTGTGCAAAGTAGAAAGCACCAAGTGACCAGTCAAGGAAGCTTGAATTGCCAACCGCGCCGTTTCTTTGTCTCGCATTTCACCAACCATCACAATGTCCGGGTCCTGACGCAAGATACTGCGCAAACCGTTGGCAAAGGTATAATTGATTTCCGGCCTGACTTGCGACTGACTAACCCCCGGCATGTCGTATTCAATCGGGTCTTCAAGGCTAACAACATTATTCTTTTCGCGGTCAAGCATGTTAAGCATCGCGTAAAGAGTAGTTGTTTTACCGGAACCAGTTGGACCAGTGATCAAAATTAAACCATAAGGGCGCTTGATTGCTCGTTTGACAATCTCCTGCTGCGCCGGCGTCATTCCGACGGTGTCCAGACTAACCTTGCGCTTCTCCGGGTCAAGAATACGCATCACGATTTTTTCCCCCCAATAAGTCGGAAAGGTGGAGATACGAAAATCGGCTTTGCGGCCTTCGTAACTGTAAGAAAATCGTCCGTCTTGCGGCACGCGCTTTTCGTCCAATTTGAGGTTGCTCAAAATTTTAATGCGCGCCACCATCGCCTCATGGACAGTCATCGGTGGTGTTAGACTGGTATAAAGCACGCCATCCACCCGAAAACGAACCTTAAGGGTGGTATGGGTTGGCTCAATATGAATGTCAGACGCGCCGCCGGAAAGGGCATTTTGGATAATAACGGTTACAATCTTGGCGATCGGCGCTTCTTCAATGATATTAGCCGAGCTTGTAGTCGTCTCTTCCGACTTCGGTTTGTTAAACTTGGCGACTGTTTGTTCAGCTTCACGGATGTCGGTCTGAATATCGCCGACCACCCCCGCCGAGTCTCCGCTAGACAAACCCTCATAACTTTTTACGGCCAAATCAAAATCTTTTTTTGACAAAAGATAAATTTTGAATGGCATTCGGGTCTTGGAGGCAATAAACTGCAAAGCGTCTTTCGCTTCCGTGTCATCCGGATTAACCATCCCCACCTCTAAAACACCGTCTTTGACTGCCACTGGCAAAAACAAATAATTAAGCGCCGATTCCAGCGGCACGTATTTTAGAACCTCAAAAGGAATTTTTTTATCATCCAGCTTCTTGAGCGATATGTTATAGTAGTCGTCCATTTTAAAATTTACTTCCCAAAAACTGCCGGGAATAAAAAGAAGCGGTTTCCCTCATCTATTCCACTGCGGCCTCATCGGCCGTCTCTCCGTCATCTGTCGTGACGTCTGAACCCCCTTCGGGCGAAACAACAGCCTCGCTTGAAGTGGCGGTTTCAAAGACTCCTTTGGTTGGAGAATCTTGGTCGTCCAAACTGCCCAAACTCAAGTTCCCAGCTCCAATTTGCGCGAAAGGATTTTCGCGGCCGCGGCCGCGGTCGGATACCGGCCGACTCAAATCTTGGAGACCGTTTACAAAGATTGGATGGGAGAGCAGTTCTAGGTTGGTCAAATCAATATCTTTAATACCATTTAACAAAGTAAAGAACGGGTCATCCGCCAAAGCAATTTGGTTAGCGTCGCTGACCAAGCTGGGTGACATAGTGACGCCACTTTGCGGTTCTTCCTCGCCGGTAAAAACCTTGACCACCCAAAAAATGGCGATAAGAATGATAACTGCCAGGGCGACGTAAGTAACTATTTTTTTGGTGTTCATTTTATTATTTTACCCAGTAAGTTTTTAATCCAATGTCATATTGGTTGATGCCGGTTTCGCCGACCGAAAAGGCCAATGAGGTAACATCAGCCACTCGCAGACTGACAGACAAATCATCCAAGAAACCAAGCAGAGACTTGTAGCTGCCCGAGACTCTAAAAGTCATGGTCATATCAGCAACCGTATCGGCGCCAGCCGCTTCAGCGACAGACAATTCGCGCGAACTCAAGCCTTCGGTCTTGGTTTCGTCCGAAGCTTTGATATTCACATCTTGCAATATCATGCCATGCCTAGCGGCGATATTGTTTATGTCATAAACAAAGTCTACTGTGTCAATTCGGTCAGGAATAAAAGAGTCTAACTTCTCGCGATCAGCGGCCGTGATATTTTTTTCGGCGCGTTCCAACTCCGCCATTTTTTCGCGTAACGTTCGCGCGTTGCCGAGAACTTCGTCAAGTCTATCTTTTTCGGCCAGTAAAGCCTTCAGACCCTGACCACTGTTGTTTAAGAGCCAAGTTTTTAGTAATGGCTGGTCGCTTCCGTTCAAAACGGCCGAACCAAAATAAAACACCAGAACAACAGACAAGACGATTAGAATAATTGGCGTAATTAGTTTGGTCATAATTATTGGCTATTTTTGACAAATAATAATAAAGAGGGGTCGACCGTCAAAGTCAGGTTAAAAATGACGTTACCCTTGCCGTCTAAATCAAAGTTGGAAAATGAAAAAGCGGTAATTTTGCGTTCTTCACCGATTTTGGCAACTTCTGATGTAAAAATTTTTGATTGGTAAGCGATATCTTCGTAACTGGAAGCAACCCCCTTTGCTTCTACAACGTTTTTGTTAAATTTAAAATCGTTAAACTGCACATTGTGGGCCGTCACGTTACTCAATTTATCAAACAAGGGCCGGAGCGTCTGGTGATTAGCCAATACGGTGGAGCCGTTTTTTAGCTTGGTATCCAAACGCTTTAGCCGCGCCAAAGATTCATATTGAAAATCCTTTTTTTCACGTTCTAGAGATTCACGCAAGCCGCAACTTTGAGTGCTTTCGCCGCCGGTCGGACACGGACGATTAATTTGATTGTAAACATAATAGCGATAGACAAAAATACCGGCAAAATAAAGAGCGGCTATCGCAAAAATAATTACCGCCACCAATGTAACCAAGCCCAGGGGTTCCCGCCTTTCCGGCAAGCTGGTACCAATGGTTTGTTTGGGAATAAATGAGGTTGCTAATTTGTTATTCATAATTTTTTAGGTTAGATATTGACCTAAAGGTCCTCTAGTTTGCGCAAAGCCAAGCCAATGGCAACCGCAAATTCCGGACCCGTTTCCTTTAATACGTTACTTAAAAAGACTGGGGCTTCAACTTTATCAAACGGCGCCCCCATCACCACCGGCAAACCGATTACCTCGCGCGCCACATCGCCAACTCCTTTCATCATCGCGCCACCACCAATCAAGATAATTTTATCAACCGCGCGCTTGTGTTCCTTCTGATATTGTAACATTACCTTGCCAGCTTCAGCAAAAATGTATTCCACAGTCGGACTGACACTTTTTAGCAATTCGCCGTTATCAACGTCACCAAGCAAGCCAAATTTTCTTTTTATCTCTTCGGCTTTGGCAAATGGCACAGACAAAGACTTGGCAATGGCGATGGTAACGTCTTGGGAACCTTTGACAATCGTGTGGGACAGACGCACCAAGCCGTAATCCACAATCGCGATTTTAGAAGTGCCGGCGCCAATGTCCAAAATCACCGTCGCCGATAGGTCGTTGGGCATTACCGAACGAATAGAGCTAAAGGTTTCTATCTCAAAAACATCCGAGACCAAACCCAGTTTTTGAGCGATATCTTGATAAAGTCTGACGATGTCCTTTTGGATAGAAGCAATTAGAATTTCTACCTTATTGCCGTAACTTTTTTTGCGATTGCGAGAATCAGCAGACTCTAGAGCTGGTTCTCGTTCATCAAGCGAGCTTTTGGGCATCAACCGCCAATCAAGTATCACCTCCGAAATCGGCAAGGGAACATATTTGCGCGCTTCAATGGGCACCATTTCGGCCAATTTGGATTCTTCCATTTCCGGCATCTCTACACTGACCAAAAGGCTGTTGCGAAGCGGGATTGCCATCGCTCCGACCTTGGCCGTGACGTTGGCTTCGCGAAAGAGGTCACGCAAAAGCTCTAACATTTTTTCGGCCGGTAAACTTGTCGCCTGGCCAACTGAAAGCTCGGCATAGGGACCGCAGGTCAACTCGCCATAGGTCTCCAAAATGGCGCGGCCTTTTTCCTTGCGCAACTGGACGACTTTGACCGAAGAAGAACCAAAATCAATCGCCACCGCGCTCTTCTCCTTTGGGCCTGTGCTGTCTTTTACAATTTTTAAAACTTTATCAAAAATCCCCATAAAATTTTGAAATGAGATACAATAATTATAGCACGATTAAAAAACAAAACTCTCTCATGGACAAGACTTATCCACACAAACACCGCCTGACTCGGCCGAACTTCATTATTAAGAAATTGTTATCTTTCATTTTCCCGCCACGCTGCGTTCGTTGCGGTTTGTTGGGCGTCTTTTTGTGCGACGATTGTCGGCCCCAACTATCCAAAAGCGGCGAAACGGCCGAGAACGGAGTCATTGCCGCTTTTGACTACCATGATTCAGCTGTCCGCAAAACCATTCATCATCTCAAATATCATAATATCCGAGAACTGGCCGAGCCCTTGGCTGCCGAAATGTATGAGGTCTTTTTAACCGTGGCCGATGATGAGCTTATCTTTAACCGTGGTGCCGGCAAAATCTTTGTGATTCCCGTCCCTTTACACAAAAAACGCCGCCGTGAACGCGGTTTCAATCAAGCCGAGGAGCTGGCCAAATATTTTTGCGCGCCTGACCCCCAAAATTTCCAACTAAGAACCGACCTTGTTTTTAAAATCAAAAACACCAAACCGCAAGCCCAACAGAAAAAACGCGCCGAGCGATTACAAAATCTAAGAGGCGCCTTCGCGGCCAGCGCCAAGAAAAAAATCATCGGCCAAACAGTGGTGATTGTGGACGATGTCTCAACTACCGGCGCGACCATTGGTGAAATAAAAAAACTATTGCTCAAAAACGGCGCCCGCCAAGTTTGGGCGGTGGTCGCCGCGCACGGGTAAAGTCAGAGGCCGAAAGTGGAGAAAAATTGCAAACCGGGTTTTAAAGAAAACTTTCCCGCTTCACATTTTCAGGAAAACAGACAAGAATAACTTTCAAGCCTAAACGAAGGTGAGATTAATGCATGAATTTATACGCGTATCTGGTATCACCTTTCCTCAAAGGATAAGCGGCTTGGCTCCTCGCCGAGGAAAAGGTAAGATACTTATATGTTTAGCATATTAATGAATAAAAACTATGGATAACCGTACCCGAAAAGTGACAGAGTTAATGAAGAGCTTCCACACACTCATCCGCGCAAAAGGTTTCCGCCCCCCTGTCATAAAAAACATCACGCCTTCTCAGTGGGACGCGCTAATGGTCCTTGAAGCAAGAGGCAAAAGCAACGTAAAAAGCGTGGCCGAGGCGCTCCGCATTTCTTCAAGCGCCGCGACCCAACTCGTGGATGGCTTGGTCGCTAGCGGGTACCTCATCCGACATGAAGACCCGGACGACCGCCGCCAAATGGTCCTCACTATATCTAAAAAATCAACGAGGGAAATTGCGAAACTTAAGAAACAGAATGCTCAAAAATTTTTAGAATTGTTCTCCGTTTTGTCGGATAAAGAGTTTAATCAATTTATTCTCTTGCACAAAAGAGTCGCAGAAAAAACATTACAAAAAGAAAAAAATATATGACATCCATAAAAAATACTCTCAAACGAACCAAACAGCTTGTTTCCCAACACAAGCGACTGGCAGCATTGGTGATTGTAATTTTCTTGGCCGTAACAGGATTCCTGGTTTTTCGGTCCGGCTCGTCAGACAGCGCTCAGGCTTTTTCCGTTGTCCAGACAGTTGGTCGGGGAAGTGTTTCTTCCGGCATTGAAACAACTGGCAAAATCGTGGCTGCCCAAAAGCTAGACCTTGATGTGTACAAACAACTGTCTCGGATTGATGTCGTAAATATTAAAAACGGCAGCCACGTGGAAAAAGGAAGCGTGCTTGTGTCGTTTGACAAAAGCGACGCAAACGTCAACGTCCGTTCAGCGGCAGTCTCGGTTACCGAAGCTGAACTAAAACTTCAAACGGCCCAGACAAACGCCAGCGACCCAAACACGGAGATATTCACTCTTGAAAACCAGATTAAAGGATACAAAAAAAGTCTTGGGGATGCGTACCTGGATTTCCTGAACGCGAACCTGGAAGTCAAAGCTCGCAAGGGCACAAGAGAAGAGACAAAAACACCTCCCACTTTGTCTGACCGGTATATAAAAGGTGAAAACGAATACAAAATTCAAATAGACTTCCCTGACTTTAATGACATTTATCACACCGAGTCTCTTCTTCTTTACAAAGTATTTGACAACACCGGGAAGCTGTCCGAACATGAGCTGATTTATGACACTCCTACTCCTCTAGCAGATACCGGTTTGAGGATTCTGTTCACGACTACGATGAATCCCGAGGTTGGTGACGAATGGCACATCAAGGTGCCAAACACAAACGTTGGTTCATATGCTGAAACTAAAGCGGATTACGAGGAAACCGTGCGAAATCTTGAAGTTAACCTTGCCAGTGCCGAGCAAAAACTCGCCGACCTTAAACAGACTGACACCGGCGACTATCGTGACTTAAATCTGGAACAGGCCGAACTGGCATTTGCGGAAGCTCGCCAAAGACTGTCAGAAAATTATGACGTAGTTAAAGAACGCGATATTGTCGCCCCGTTTGCGGGGTCTGTCCAAGACATGCAAAACGTTGTCGTGGGCGCGACTCCCACTGGTGGCAGTGAGGATAGTATCCGTCTTGGCACCCTTATTTCTGATGAATATTTAATCACTTTTGCCCTTGACGCGGCCGACGTCGCCAAAGTGAAAGTAGGGCAAAAAGTTCAAGTCTCGGTAACCTCATACGCGAACCAGCCAACATTTGACGCGACCATTACCGAAATAAGTTCTCTGCCAACTGAAAGCGGCGTCGCGCAATATGACGTCAACGCTCTCCTTGATTATGACGCGCGAACAGCCCAGACCGTCCTTCGGGAAGGGATGCTCGCCGACGTAGTTGTGGTGCAAGAAGAAAAAGAAAACGTGCTTCGCGTGCCCACTTCCGCCATCGCCTATGAAGAAGGGCAGCCCGTGGTAAAAGTAGTTGGCTCTTTGACCGATGAACAACGCCAACAAGTTAAACAACTGGGCATCGTCCGCACTACTGAAGCTGAGCTGGCGACTTATCCGGTCACGGTCAAACTTGGTGTCGCGGGGAGATTTTACACCGAGATCGTGAGCGGGCTTGAAGAAGGAACACTCATCGTTACGACCGCGACCGCGCTCCAATCCGAAACTGGTTCGGCCGTGCAACAAGGATTCGGGCCGCCCAATGGTCACAACTTCCAGGGAGGAAATAGCCCAAGGGCCAGATAGCCACGAAAACATATGACCCAAAATGCAGAAAAAAACATAATCGTTGACCTTGAAGACATCTCAAAACATTTCCACTTGGATGGTGGCGGCAAAGTGCCTGTGCTCCACAAGGTTGACCTCAAAGTTTATGACGGCGACATGATGGCCATTCTTGGACCGTCAGGTTCCGGCAAGTCCACGCTTATGAACATCATCGGCGGTCTTGATGTTGCCTCAAGCGGAACTTATCTCTTTGAGGGCAAGGACGTTGGAAAAATGACTTCTGACGAATTGGCAGAATTACGTTCCACTGACATAAGTTTTATCTTTCAGTCTTTCCATCTCTTGGCGAGCAAAACCGTGTATCAAAATGTGATGCTCCCTCTCCTCTACCAACGCTCATTCAACGGCGACTATGATGAGTTTGTAAAAAATGCTCTAACGAGGTCCAATCTGGAAGAAAAACATTGGCACAAATATCCCAATCAGCTTTCGGGCGGACAACGACAGCGAGTGGCGATTGCTCGTGCCCTGGTGGCTCGCCCAAGGCTCCTCTTGGCCGACGAACCGACGGGAAACCTTGATTCCAAGACTGGCGATAATATCATTGACGCGCTTGTTCATCTTAACGAAAAATATGGGACCACAATCGTTATTGTCACTCACGACGAATCGCTGACAGAAGTGGTAAAACGAGTCATTACCATTGAAGATGGTCGCGTAAATGAAACAAAATCAGGCATCGCTAAATATGCCGCCTAATCTATGATATGAAAACTCGCTTTCTCATAAAAGAATCTTTGCAAGCTCTGCGACACAATGTTCTCCGTTCACTTCTGACGATAATTGGTATCATCGTGGGAATTATTTCTGTAACCGCAATGTTGGGGCTTGGAAGCGGCCTTTCTAATAACATCACCGAACAATTCAACTCTTTCGCTTCCGGCGACCTTTCTGTTTCCGGCGACCTAACCCACACTGATTTTTTGTGGATAAGGGAACAACCATATGTAAAAGCAGCGTTTGCCGAAAAACCGGTCATGGGAGTTACCACCCTTGCCTATAACACTGAATTTCATCCTTCAATCACTTCAGTTGTTGGCGACTACGCCAAACTTAGAAATTATGAGGTGGTTGCCGGGGAGGTCTTTGACACCTCCGATCCTGACTTCTCCGAAAGAGTGGCAGTCGTCTCCGAGAGCTTTCAGGAGGCGGTAGCTGAAGAAGTTGGACAGACACCCACGATCGGCCAGAGAATTGTAGTTGGAAGCCAACAATACGAAATAGTCGGCGTTATCGCAATTGAATCTGCCGGGTTTGGCGGAGGAGACGGCACCATTCTCATTCCTTACCGGACCACAGTCGGCACGTTCTCAAATAGCGCCTCTTTTTCTTCAGTAAACATATCACTCAAAGATTCTTCGCTCTTTGAGGTAGCGGGCGAGGACATTTTGGCGGGTCTCAATGCTTCTCGCTATCTCGCGTTAGATAGCGACGAGATATTCCAAGCGCAAACCGCGCAATCGCTTATTGAAGCAATCCAACAAACAACCGGGATGATTACTATCTTTCTTGGTATTATCGGCGGTATTGCGCTCTTCGTGGGAGGTATTGGCACCATGAATATGATGCTTACGAGCGTGACCGAACGGACCAAAGAAATCGGCCTGCGAAAAGCCGTCGGCGCGCGTAATCGCGATATCCTGTTGCAAATTCTTATTGAATCCGTTGCCCTCACCACTTTGGGTGGGGCCGTCGGGATTGGAATCACTGTCATTATTTCCTACTTTACTAACCAATTGCTGGCAAACTCCAGCTTCCCAATTAGTCTCCTTATTTCATGGAAAGTTGTTCTTTTAGCTTTTCTTGTATCTTTTGCCATCGGTGTGATATTCGGCCTTTACCCGGCTCGAAACGCTTCTCGTCTCCAACCCGTTGACGCGTTGCGAAGCGAGTAACCCTTGACGATAAGTCGCCCCACCTTTCGCCCAAAGACCATACACAAGATTTGAAATAAGGTCCGGAATATAAAAAATTATCTTGTTTATTTCCTGACGAGGCCGGTGCCTGATCAGTTTTTGATAAAGCAAACTGTCAGCCAAGCGCCGGTTAAGTTCTTTGACATATTGATACAATTCTTGGTCCAACTTCGTGGCCGCCGCCAGTTCTTGTCGGTTCAATCTTTTTTCATCAACTAGAAACTTTTTGGTCACATTTTTGTGATAATAAAATTTTCTAACACCAAGCAAGTTATAAACAAACAAGAAATCAGCGGGATTCTCGGTTAAACCAATGAAGAAAAAACTCGCCAGTATTTTCTTTATTTGCGGGAAATTTGCTTGACCCCAATTTACCTTAAAGTCGGCCTTCCCCCTCAACAACCGATTTTCAAAATAGCCATAAGATAAATTTGGACTATGTTTTACAAAGTATGACAAACTGACTCCCCTCATCTATTTTGTTTTTAAAAAAATTATAAAAAGAAACATAAAGTTTAGCCGGCTCTCTAAAAAAAGTGACATAGCGGGGCTCTCGGTTAGGAAAATGCCGATGAATGCCATAGTAAACCTCATGACCGAAAATTATCTTAATCTGATTTTTTTCTTTATCGCTCAAACAAGCTAAAAATTCATTCACTCCCCGGATAGTGGCAAATTTTTCGTCCTTTGACTGATTAAAAAACAAGACCCTTTTCTTGCCAAAGCGTTTTATAATATGGTAACGCAAGGTAATCCCGCCGGTCTTGGGCAAGTGTAGGAAAATATAAAGTGGCGATTTAGGTTGAGTCATATTTTCTCCTCACGCGCAACCGTGACAACCCTGATTAATAATCTAGGGAGACTATTCAAATTTTAGTTTATTGTAGAGGTAATCGCAATGAGGAGAGACTGCGTCTCGCCTCTCTGTCGATAGCTTCTCCGCCTATCTTAAAATCAAAAACACCAAACCGCAAGCCCAACAGAAAAAACGCGCCGAGCGATTACAAAATCTAAGAGGCGCCTTCGCGGCCAGCGCCAAGAAAAAAATCATCGGCCAAACAGTGGTGATTGTGGACGATGTCTCAACTACCGGCGCGACCATTGGTGAAATAAAAAAACTATTGCTCAAAAACGGCGCCCGCCAAGTTTGGGCGGTGGTCGCCGCGCATGGGTAAGGCCAGGTTAAAAGTCAGGAGCTGAAAATGGAGAAAAAAATTGCAAATTAGATTTTGAAGCAGTTTCCCAAAGTTCAGAGTAATTGAGCAATTTAAGAACTAGATTACTCTAGTTACCACCCCGCCAACTCATTAAGTTTGGCTCTGGTCAGAGGGCCGACACGACCGTAACCAGGATCTTGGGGACGAGCTAAATTATATTTCCGCTGAAAACGTCTGACTGCATCTAGGGTTAATTGACCAAAATAAAGAGTTTCTTGATTAGGCGAACCCGGACCGGTCTTGGTGATTAAAGTGTCGGGGTCATTATTCAAGAACTGCTGAAGTTCTCGCACATCAGGATGGTTTAACCCAAAAAAGAGAGTAGTGGCAAAATGATGGGGAGAAGATGATCCAGACATTGATCCAATTAACCTTAGATCGGGGTCAGATTTGCTCAATCCCGCTTCAGTTAGGTAAACTTGAGTTTGCGTAATTGAACCAAAATAACCAACGGCTGGGACAATTTTGTTGGCTTGCTGGTAGCGGATCAAGGCTGCTTGAGTCGCCGGTCCGAAATAGGTTGTTTCTTGGCCTGACGAGCCCGGACCGGTTGAAGCAACCGGAAAACCTTGACCATTAAGAAAAACTTGGAGTCGGAGCACATCATCGCCTAACAAACCTAATTTGAGGTCGCGAGGATAAGCCATGATTGTCTGCTGAGTTGTAGACGACACGGGGAGTGGCGCTTGAAGTTTTTCTTTTTTCCTTATTCTTCCTCCGCCAGATATCTGTCTTGCCAAAACATCATTACGCACAGTCAACGCAACCGCGCTGGAAGTTGAATAACTTCCCCCGTCGTCGCGAGCAACCGCCGTTAAAAGATAATCCCCATCAGCTATTTCAGCGGTATCCCATAAAAGAGGCCAATTATCCGGCGGATACTCCGGACCCCAGACTTGATCATCTAGCTTCAGTTGCACACCTAAGGTTTCGTAATCATCGTCAACATTTATTTGAATCTCAATTTTCTCGCTAACTACTGCCCCAGGCAAAGGCGCTGCTATAGAAACGGTGGCCGCCCGATTGTTTAGTATTGTAACGGTAATATCTTCTGCCTCAAAATTATTGTAGTTATTATCCAAACTGGAAACTAATAAAGTGATGTTAGCTTGGCGCTCCTGAATTTCCAACCCGTCATTGAGAGCCGTGACCGTTACTGTTTGTGGGTCCATCCAATTGAGAGTCGTAAAAGTTAAAGTGTCTTTATTTAAAATCAAATCATCTGAATCATAGTCAAAATCAACTATTACCTCATTATCGGGTTTCCTGTCTAAGCTGATTTCAAAAGTTTTACTTTGAGCTTCTCTAATCGTTAAATCAACAGCAGAGGAGGCAACCATTAAAGGTTTTTGATACGGAACGGCCAAAGTAAAAGCCGCATAGGGCGAAATAATAGCTGTAAAACTCCCCGGGTCCTCCTCGAGACTCTCCAAGTGTCTACCAGCTACTGAAATTTCCGGGTCAGCGGCTCCGATCCCGGAAAGATAGAGGAAGTCTTTATAATTTTCCGGCATATTGTAGACTCCGTTAACGGGAACTGATGACCCTTTCCTTGCTATCATTGTCAACCAGAGGTAATTATTTTCCGCTCCCGTATCATGTAAGGGGGGGTTCGGATTAGCTCCATTGTTTGCAAAACTGCTGACAGTTGGAATGCCTGCCGCCGCAATTCTAAAAGAAATATGTGCACTCCCAGCGTTGGCGGAAGAAACAACCGTCGCTGTGTCGTTGCCCTCCGCTATTTTATAAAAAATAGAGCCTGTGATACTACCAGAAGTTGTAGAAATTAATTTTATCCAATCTACCGAATCATCAGAAACGATATCATGCTCACCTTGAGGGCCGGAGAAAGCGATTATTAGCAATTCCCCCTCCTGAATTCCTAAGGGCATATTGATTGGATGATTAGTAGAACTTGCTTTTGTTCGTCCCCAATTACGCGATTTGACTACTGGGAAATCATCTACAGTAATTGTGTAAGTGGCCCTGACTATTCCCTCAGTTCCTTTGTTTGTTTGGCCCAATAAAGCGTTGCCGCCAGCGCCATAAAGTTTTCTTGCAAATCCAGCCCCTCCAAAAGAATCTCCCGGAGGGTAAGGCAAATAAAACAAGAGAGAGTCTTCCTTATCGCCAGCGCCCGAGCCTCCCCATTTAGAGGCAGAGCCCTCGGCCCTAGCCCCGTCACCACCATTAAAGCCAATATCCCCCACCCCTTCGCTGGCCAGACCCCCATAACTTCCGTTACTCCCTCCTCCTTTCCCGCCCTTGGCCAAAAGATAAACCGTCTCCCCTAAACTGACGGAACTGTCACCCCCATTACCATTTAATTCGGGGTGGCCTTGGCCCACGACAATGGAATATTCCTGTCCTTCAGAGACTGGAATTGTGGTTTTCATATAAGCGCCACCACCCCCAGCGCCGTTCATGGTTCCATCCGTGCCGTTGGTACCCCCGGCACCCCATCCTTCAAAAGTAACCGATGTTACTCCAGCGGGAACAACAAACACGCCATCCGTTAAAAAAGAATCTATCCGCAAATGTGAATCGGTAATCGCTTTAACCGGCAAAGCCAACAAGAACCAAGCTGTTAAAAAAGCTATTGTGACTTTCAGAATTTTAAAAATCTTTGTTTTCATTTTTACAAATTTAACTATAAGTCATCCGAAATTTAAACTACTAAAGGCTCCGAACATTTCTTTGTCTTGCTTTTGCCTTCTCTATTATATCAACTTTTATCCAAATCACCAATCAAACTCATTAGATATCGAAGTTCGTAAAGGTAATTTCTTTTTTCATATTATTCTAAATATCATTAATCTTATTTTACTCAAAAACCTGCTTTAGTATAACAAAAATTTAGTACCTATTCCAAATTTAGAAAATTTTTTTATTTGGGCATTAGGATTGCCTCATTTCCTCCCCACATATCAATGATAGCTGTCTCGATTGACTATCTAAAAAATATTTGATTTGGTTCATCGCAAAGACAATGAGAAAAAAGTTTTGCCACCTCTCCCAATTATAGAGTGTTGAGGTCATCCCCTCCATTTTTTTGTTATAATATTTTTAATATGCCCAAAAAAACTTTTACCATCAGAAAATACAAACCGGGAGATGAGAAAAAACTAATCAACGTTTTTAACGAAGTTTTTATTGAAAATAGCGGTTCTCACCACCAAATTATGGATAAAAAAATCTGGGACTGGAAATTTGCCAATTCTCCCTTCGGCTTTAAAATTTTGGTGGCTATAAATAACAAAAAAGAAATTGTCGGCCAACTGGCAATGCAAAAAAATCGTTTTAAGTATAGAAACCGTTATTCTAACTTCTATTCAATCGTTGATTTGTGCTTAAAAAAAGAGTATCGCAATCACAACTTTGTTCAGCGTTGTTATGAGCGATTTTTGAGCAAGATGAATAATGTGATTATTGGTTTCCCTTCCGCGGTCTGGGCTCACTCTTACCCAACCATAGACCCCAAAATAAAAGTTTATCACGTGCCGATATTTGGCAAAAAATTTGACAAAAAATCACAAAAACAATATCAGGACATTTCTGGGGAGATTTCCGTAGAACGTATCAGGCGAATCAGCCAAGCAAAAAATGACCTTGATAAACTGTGGCAAAAAAAGAAAGCGGAAATAACAATTGGTTGCGTTAGAAACGCCCGATATCTAAACTGGCGTTTTCTAAAAAACCCCGCCCCCCTCAATTTATATCTAATCAAACAAGGCAATAACCCGATCGGCTATTTTGTGCTTGAACCCAAAAAAACAATCACCCTGGTAAAGGATATCCTCATTTTAAACGACCAGCTTAAAGAAGGGTTGGAAGCTTTAACAAAAGTAAACAAGGGTTTGTCAAAATCAGAAATTCGCATAATGACGACCGACCCCGCTCTCCAAAAAGGGTTGCTCAAAGAGGGCTATACGGAGTATGACAGAGAAAAAATAAACCAAAATGGCTACTTTGTCAGCCATAATCCGGAAAAAACCGAACTCAACGAATATTATTTGACCTGGGCCGACAGCGACTGGGATTTATATCACTAACGCTTTTTAAAAGCTCTTGTTGTGTCGGCACTTCGTGCCGAC
>ENA-UPSM01003368-UPSM01003368.1-activated-sludge-metagenome-genome-assembly--contig:-NODE-3368-length-18017-cov-7.067531_pt1 | contig 18017 bp, 14 predicted proteins | sample MGYA00238181_ERZ773283 | MGnify/ENA primary metagenome ERZ773283 (study PRJEB29023, sample SAMN05720199) | activated sludge metagenome | isolation source: Anaerobic digester | place: Japan...
AAGGAGATCGACCCGCCGGCGGACGTCCAGGACACGATGAACAAGGTCGTCAAGGCCGAGAACGAGAAGATCGCCGCCGTAGACTACGCGACCGCGACCGAGACGCAGGCCGACGGCGCGCGCCGCGCCTCGATCAAGCAGGCCGAGGGCGTCAAGCAGGCGCGCATCCTGCAGGCCGAGGGCGAGGCGGAGGCGATCAAGCTGGTCAACGAGGCTGCCGACAAGTACTTCGTCGGCAACGCCCAGGTCCTGCGGCGCCTCGAGATGGTCGAGCGTGCCCTGCGCGACAACGCCAAGGTCGTCGTCCCGACTGGCAGCGAGCTCGTGAACGTCATCGGTGAGCTGGGCGGCGTGGTGCCCGTCGGCTCGCCCGCCGCCGCGCCGAAGCCGGCCGCGGCCCCTGCGGCGAAGAAGTAAGCGGGTCAGGCGCGCGCCGCGCGCCTCCTCGGCTGCAAGAACGCGTGGGCGCGCCGCGCCTCCTCAGTCGCACAACGGCGCGATGAGCAGCGGCACCTTGCTGCGGTGGACGAGGCGGTACGACGTCGAGCCCAGCAAGGCGCCGGAGATCGCCCCCTCGCCGTGCGTGCCCACGGCGATCAGATCGGCGGCGTGTCGGCCGGCGGCGTCGAGCAGGGCTTCGGCCGCCGGCCCGGGCGTGACCTCCGTCTCCACCTCGACCCCGGGGCGGCGGAGCTCCGTGGCTGCCTCCTCGGCCTGCTGGTGCGCCGTCTGCTCCAGCATCTCGATGTGGTCCTGGAGCTCAGGTCCGATGAGCATCGGCGCGCCGGCCACGCCGGCCGTGGGGACATAGGCGGCGCTCATCTGGAAGGCGACGACGACGACGACCTTGCCGCCGTTCGCCTCCGCAAGCAGGTTCGAACAGCACCTCAGCGCCGCCTTGGCGCAGTCAGAGCCGTCATAGCCCAGCACGATCGTCAGCCCCATCCTTCTCTCCTCCCGGTGAGTCCTCCGCTTCGATCACGCATGTCACTTACATACCCGGTTCCTGTCTTGTCGTCCGGCGCCATACTAGTCCTCGCCGCGGCGCGAACAGGAACGCGGCGAGGAACGCCGCCGTCGCGACGAGCACGATCGCCGCTCCGGAGGCTACGTCCAGGTAGTAGCTCAGGTACAGACCCGCCACGCTGGACAGGCCGCCGACGACTGCGGCCGCGGCCATCATCGCGGGCAGGCGACGGGTGAGCAGCGACGCCGTGGCCGCCGGCGTGACCAGCATGGCGGCCACAAGCCCGACGCCGACCGTCTGCAGTGAGACGACGATCGTCAGCGCGAGCAGGACGAGCATGAGCCCGTCCATCGCCTCTGGGCGGCGTCCGAGAGTGTGCGCGAGGACCGGGTCGAAGGCGGCTAGCACGAACTCCTTGTAGAGCGCGAACACCACGACGAGCACCAGCGCCGACAGCGCGGCGGTGATCCGCAGGTCGGTCGTCGTCACCCCGAGGACGTTGCCGAAGAGGATGTGCGTGAGGTCGGTCGCGTAGGTCCCGGCTGTGCTGATGAGGAGCACGCCGAGCGCGAGCGCGGCGGTGAAGAGGATGCCGATGGCGGTGTCCTCACGGATCGCCCCGCCGCGCGCGACGAAGCCGATGCCGAAGGCGACGACGAGTGCTGCCACCAGGGCGCCGACGAAGAGGTTCGCGCCCGCCAGATAGGCGATCGCGACCCCCGGGAGGATGGCGTGGGCGAGGGCGTCGCCAAGGAACGCCATCGAACGCAGCACCACGAAGGTGCCGAGGATCGAACAGACGATGCCGACCAGCAACGAGGCCGCCAGCGCGCGCTGCATGAAGACGAACGTGAAGGGTTCCGCGAGCCAGTCGATCACGGCGCCCGCCCTCTCCGGTCAGGTGCGTGCCCGACCTCGTCCCGGCGCGCGTGGGTGTGACGGTGAGCGACACCGTCGCCGACGTGTCCCGGGCAGCACTGGTCGATCACGACCATGCCGTCGAGGAAGAGCGCCTGGCCGCCGAACGCCGCCGCGATGTGGGGGGGCGTGAACACGTGATCCGGGGCGCCGTAGGCGATCAGACGGTGGTTGAGCAGGGCGACCAGGTCGAACCGTCGTGCGGCCGTCTCCATGTCGTGGGTCGAGACCAGGACGGTGACGTCGCGGGCGCGCATCGACTGCAGGAGGTCGAGCACCATCTCCCTGGCGCGCACGTCCACACCGGTGAACGGCTCGTCGAGCAGCAGGACGTGGGGCTCTTGGGCGATGGCGCGGGCCAGGAAGACCCGCTGCTGCTGGCCGCCGGAGAGCTCGCCGATCGGACGTGAGGCGAGGTCGGAGAGACCCAGTCTGTCGAGCGCCTGAGCGACGATCTCCCGGTCGATCTGGCGCGGCCGCCGCAGAGGACCGAGACGACCGTAGCGTCCCATCATCACGACGTCGGACACGCTGACGGGGAAGCGCCAGTCGATCTCCTCGCGCTGCGGCACGTAGGCGACGGGGTCGTCCTGGTCGCCAGGCGGGCGACCGTGGATGAGGATGCGCCCCGATCGGGGACGGAGCAGTCCGACCACGGACTTGAAGAGCGTCGACTTGCCGGCCCCGTTGGGACCCACGACCGCCACTTGCGCTCCGTGCGGGACCGTGAGCGTGACCCCGTCCAGGGCCAGGGCGCCGTCGTAGCCCACGCGCAGGTCTTCGACGTAGAGGACGGCTTGTCCGGCGGCCTCGCCGACCCCGTTCACGGCCGGGCCTCCACTCGTGTTGCCGGCCCCGTTGACCGCAGAGCCGCCGTCATCACGTGGCAGACGGGGTTCACCGCAGGGCTTCCACGATCCGCTGCGTGTCGTACTTCATCATGTCGATGTAGGTCGGAGCCTCGCCAGAGGGCCCGGTCAGCGAGTGTGACCGCAAGTCGTCGACGACCTCGATGCCGGTCTCGGCGGCGAGCTGGCGGGCGAGATCCGCGTTCTCGCCGAAGTCGACGAAGACCGCTCTCACGCCCGACCTCCTGATGAGACGGGCGAGGTCGGCGAGGTGACGAGCGCTCGGCTCCGCGTCGCTGGTGACGCTGGGGATCACGGCGCCGACGATGCGGAACCCGTAACGGTCGGCGTAGTAGCCGAAGTCCACGTGATCCATGAGCAGCTTGCGGTCGGCGACGGGCACGGTCGCGACGTGCCCCCGGATCCAGCGGTCGACAGCGTCGAGTCGTTCCGCATAGGCGGCGGCGTTCGCTTCGTAGGCCGCCGCCCCGTCCGGGTCGGCCGCGGCGAACGCGTCGCGGATGTTCGCCACATACGTCTTGACGAGGATGGGGTCGAGCCAGAAGTGGGGGTCGGTCTCGTGAGCCCCGGATGCAGCGCCCTGACCGTCGCCCGGTCCGTCGCCGGCCGGTTCGCCGGGCTGCGGCGTCCGCGGCGTGAGACCCCGGGAGGCGACGACGACGCGCACCTGCTCGCCGGTGTCGCGGAGCGACTCCTCGAACGTCCGTTCCAGGCCGGCGCCGTTGATGATCAGAAGATCGCTGTCCGTGACCATGGCGAGGTCGCGCGGCGTCGGCTCGAACGTGTGCAGGTCGGCGCCCCGGGGGACGAGCGCGGCGACGGTGAAGCGGTCACCGGCGACGTTCTGCGCGATGTCGGCGAGGAAGCTCGCCGTGGCGACGACCTTGAGCGCGCCGGCGCTCGTCTCGCCGCGCGTGTCGCCGCTTGCGCCGCCGCAGCCCGCGAGGGCGCCGGCGGCGCTCATCGCCGTCAACGCGATCGCGACGGCGAGCGCCAGGGCGCGCCTCATCTTGAGCCCTTCTCGTTCCATCGTCCGTCGGGTCGTGCAGCCGGCGCTCGGGCGCCGCCGTCGCCTTGTGCGGCGCAGTCGACACACAGCCCGCTGAGTTGCAGGAAATGCCCGGTGATCCGGTAGCCGGTCTCGCGCGTCGCCGCCCTCACGACGTCGCCCATGTCGCACTCGGTGAACTCGGTGACGCGGCCGCACGAGTCACAGACCACGGCGTGCCCATGGGTGCTGCCGGCCGGGACCAGCCTCTCGCACCCATCTGCGCCGTGGACGCGGCGCAGGGCGCCGATCTCACCGAGCAGCTCGAGCGTCCGGTAGACGGTCGTCAAGCCCAGGTCCGGGCAATCTCTGCGCGCCGCCTCGAAGACTTCCAGGGGGCTGAGACAGACGCTTGAGTCGGCGACGGCGGCCACCACCGCGCGACGCTGGCGTGTCACCCTCAGGCCTCGTGCGGTGATCTGCGAGAAGACGTCGTCAACGCTGACGGCCATGGTCTAATTCCGGTTTGCTGAAAGTGAAAACCGTTTTCATTAGACGTCATGATAGCAGCTCGAGCCGGAACGGGCAACGGTCCGCGGGGTGCGCTCAGTCCCGCGGGGTGCGCTCAGTCCCGCGGGGTGCGCTCAGTCCCTGTGGGACAACGGGCAGGCGGCGATGCAGATGCCACAGATCTGCGGCTCGACGCCGCCGAACTGAGACATCTGCCGGCGGCAGGCCGACGCGTCGAAGAGCTGCTCGCGCGGCATGCCGGCACGCCACTGGACGTCACGACCGCAGCCGGACGGGCAGGCGTCGGCACAGGCATGGCAGACGCCGCAGCGGCCTTCGCTGATCGGATCGCCGGGCGGCAAGTCAAGGTCGGTGAAGACCGTGGCCAGACGCACAGCCGGGCCGAACTCGAGCGAGACGAACAGTGCGGTCTTGCCGATCCAGCCGAGTCCGGCCGATGTGGCGGCTGCCTTGTGAGAGAAGGGCCCGTCGTCCTCCGACCCCGTCGCCGGTACGGCGACGGCGTCGTACCCGCGCTCACGAAGGAGGGCGGTCAGTGAGGCGGTCGCGTCGTCGAGCTTCCGGTTGAGGCGCCGGTACTCGTCGCGGTACTCCGCGGTCGGGCCGTGCCGCATGCCGCGCAGCACGCCAGGGTCGATGCGCATCAGGATCGAAAGCGCACGCGGCAGGTCGGGGGCCAGCGGAAGCGCCGGCTCGTTCGCTGCCACGCCCCAAGCTTCGGCGCCCTGACTCTGCAGGAAGTGCCCGATGGTGTGACGGTCGAGGTCGTTCGACATGCCGGCGATGGCCTCCTGGAGATGGCTTGCGCGATTCGCGCGCGACTCTATGCTCCCATCTCGGCGCGTCGCGGGGCAATGGACCCCGGACACGACGTTCCTGTCCTCGCTTAGCCGTTCTGGACAGGCGGCGGGGCGGTTTCGATAGCTTGTCGAAACCGCCCCGCCGCCATCCGGCCGCCCGGCCCAAAGGTATCCGGCGGCCCGGCCCAAGAGCGTCCGGCCGCCCCGCCCACAGGCGTGCGGCGGTCCGGCTCGAGAGTGTCTCGCCGCTCGTCCGGAAGCGCCCGGGGGCGGCGGGCGCCATGTTCAGCCCTACAGAGATAGTGCAAACACGGGGTCACACGACGTTCGGAAGGAGGTGGGATCGATGAGGCGCGTCCCGCTCTCGCTCTACTGGGTGAAACGGAGAGACCGCAGGCGCCAGAGGTAGCCGACACATGATGGACATCATCGTGGGTGCCACCTTGCTGAAGAGGGGCGACGCTCCCGAAGGGGCGTCCCCTTCCGGCATATGGCCGATGTGACCGCAGCAGCACGTCGCCTGCGGATGGGCCTCGCGCGGTGCGCGTCCCACGCGGTGCGCGTCAGGCCGCAGGGGCCCGTCACGCTCACTCTGGCCGGAAACGCCGCAGCCGGAGGCTGTTGCTCACCACCGAGACGCTCGACAGACCCATCGCCGCCGCGGCGAAGATCGGGTCCAGCAAAATGCCGAAGCTCGGGTAGAAGACGCCTGCGGCCAACGGGATCAGGGCGACGTTGTAGGCGAAGGCCCAGAAGAGGTTCTGCTTGACGATGGCGATGGTCCGCCGTGAGAGCTGTATCGCGGTCGCGACCCCGTTGAGGTCGCCGGAGATCAGCGTGATGTCACTGGCCTCCAGGGCCACGTCCGCGCCCGTCCCGATGGCGATGCCGACGTCGGCCTGCGCTAGCGCCGGGGCGTCGTTGACGCCGTCGCCCACCATCGCCACACGTTTGCCCGCGGCCTGGAGCGCCTTGACCTGGGCGGCCTTCTGGTCGGGGAGCACTTCGGAGAGCACGTGCTCGATACCGACCTCGGCGGCGATGGCCGCCGCGGCGCGGCGGTCGTCGCCGGTGAGCATGACGACGTCGAGCCCGAGCTCGCGCAGGCGGCGCACGGCCGCCGCCGACCCGGGTTTCACGGTGTCGGCGGCGGCGATCAGCGCCGCCGCGCGGCCGTCGATCTCGACGCCCATCAGTGTCTTGCCGGCGGCGAGCAGCTCGTCGACGGCGGGGTGCTGGGGCAGGTCGACCAGACGGCCGCTGCCGATGACGACCTCGTGGCCGTCGACGACGGCACGGATCCCGTGGCCGGCCACGGCGTCGAACTGCTCTGCCGGCGGGAGCGCAAGGCCGCGTTCCTCGGCGGCGGCCAGCAACGCGGCGGCGAGCGGATGTTCGGAGCCGCGCTCGGCCGCCGCCGCCAGCCGCAGCACCTCGTCCTCCGTGAGCTCGAGCCGGCGGCGTATGTCCCGCGTGGGATCGGTGGCGCCGGCCCCGTCGTCCGTCGTGCGTAGCAGCACCACGTCGGTGACCCGGGGTCTGCCCTCGGTGATCGTCCCCGTCTTGTCGAGGACGATCGTGTCGAGCTTGTGCGCCGTCTCGAGGGAGGCGCCGTCGCGGATGAGGATCCCGTTCTCGGCGCCCTTCCCGGTGCCGACCATGATCGCCGTCGGCGTGGCCAGGCCGAGGGCGCAGGGGCAGGCGATGACGAGCACGGCGACGAAGTTGAGCAGGCCGTACGTGAGGGACGGCTCGGGGCCGAAGAGCAGCCAGGCGATCAGGGTCACAGTGGCGATGCCGATCACGGCGGGGACGAAGTAGCTTGCGATGACGTCGGCCAGGCGGGCGATGGGCGGCTTCGACCCCTGCGCCTGCTCGACGAGGCGGACGATCTGCGCGAGCGCGGTCTCGCTGCCCACGCGCGAAGCCCTGAAGGTGAAGGTCCCTGTCGTGTTGAGCGTCCCGCCGATGACCTCGTCGCCCGCCTCCTTCAGGACGGGGATCGGCTCGCCGGTGAGCATCGACTCGTCGACGGCCGAAGCGCCCTCGACGACGACGCCGTCCACGGGGACCTTCTCGCCGGGACGCACGCGCACGAGGTCGCCGACGGCGACGGCGGCGATGGGGACGTCCGTCTCCACGCCGTCGCGCACGACTCTGGCCGTGCGCGGCTGCAGGCCGATGAGCTTGCGCACAGCCTCGCCGGTCTGGCCCTTGGCGCGCGCCTCCAGCAGACGGCCGAGGAGGATCAACGAGATGATGAACGCCGACGAGTCGAAGTACATCGGCTCGCCGAGGCCGCCGTGGGCGAACCATCCCGGGAAGAGGACGCCCGCCACGCTGTAGAGGTAGGCCGCCGACGAGCCCATGGCGATGAGCGTGTTCATGTTGGTGCTGAAGCCGTGGCGCAGCGCCGACCAGGCAGCGGTGTAGAACTGGCGGCCCACCCAGAACTGCACCGGCGTCGCCAGCGCCCAGAGCAGGTAGCCGTTGTGCAGCCACCCGGGGAGGAAGGGGAACCAGTGCGGTTGCATGGTGCCGACGAACACGAGACCGGCGAGGACGAAGCCGACGACGACCTTGCGTTTGAGAGCCTGGTAGGCGGCGTCGCGCGCCGCCTGCTCGGCGTCGAGGGCCTCTTCCGCAGCCTCGACGCCGGACGTGGCCGCGCCGGGGGCCGGGCCGGCTGCGTGGCCGGCCCCCGGCGCGGCCACGTCATACCCTGCGGCGCGCACGGCCTCGACGAGACGAGCGCGGTCGGTCTCTCCCGGGATGTAGGTGACGGTCGCTCGTTCGGTAGCCAAGTTGACGACGGCGTCGACCACGCCGGGCGTCTTCTTGAGGGCGCGTTCGACGCGACTCACGCAGCTCGCGCACGTCATGCCGATGACGGGCAGGGTCTCCTTGCGCGTGACGACGTCGTAGCCCGCGTCCTTCACGGTGTCGACCAGTTCGCGCGTCGAGAGCCGGCCGGGGTCGAACACCACGGTCGCTTTCTCGGTCGCGAAGTTGACGTTGGCGTCGTCGACGCCGTCGAGCTTGCGCAGGGCGCGTTCGTTACGCGCCACGCAGCTCGCGCACGTCATGCCTGTGATCGGTAGCTCTACTGTGATCTTGTCGTCTGCCATCGCCACTACGGACTCGCGGTCCCGGTCGTGTCAGCTCATCCTCTGTTCCCGGCTCATCCTCTGTTCCCCGGAGTGCGCTTCGCTATACCCCCCGGAGTACGCTGCAGGCGCGCGGGGCGAAGGCTATGATGAAGCCATGCCCGAGTCGCCTGAAGCGGAAGTGTGCGCGCGCGGCCTGTCGCGCCTGATCACAGGCTACCGCGTCGCGGAAGCGCGCTGCACCCAGCCCGGGCGCATCGTCAGTCCGGCGCGCGACGCCGCCGCCTGGGCGGACGGTTTGGTCGGCCGCACCGTCAGCGGCGTCGCGCGCCGCGGCAAGCGCGTCGTTCTCCGCTTCGACGACGGATCGGCCCTTGTCTTCGGCTTCGGCCTCCGGGCCGAGGTGACCGTCGGCGCGGCCGAGCCTGAGGACCTGCACGGCGCCGTGCTTTGGCTGAGCGGCGGCCCGGACGGCGGCGTCCGTCGCGTCCTCGCCTTCGACAGGCTCGCCCTGTCGACGCTCGCCCTCGAGCGGTGGGCGCCGCCCCCCGAGGGGCCGCCGCTCGACGCACTGGACCGCAGGACGGACGGCTCGGCGCTGGCGGCGCTGGGACGCTCCCGGACCGGGCTCAAGGCCTTCCTCATGGACGAACGCTTCGTCCTCGGTATCGGCAACGGCTACAGCGACGAGATCCTGTGGGAGGCGCGCCTCCATCCTCGGCGGCCGGCAGTCTCGCTTCTGCCCGAGGAGTGGGCGCGCCTTGCGCAAGCCATGCGCCGCACGCTGCAGGCCGCGGTCGCGGCGGGCGGTGAGATCGGGTTCCTCGACCCGTTCGGCGCCCCCGGACGGTTCGAGCGGCGCATCCATCATCACGGCGGCGAGCCGTGCCCGCGCTGCGGGCAGCCTCTCGCCGCCCTCGTGTCGGGCGGGCGCGAGACCGACTTCTGCCCGGTCTGCCAGGTGCTCTGAGCCGACTTCTGACCTGTCCGCCGTCGCCGGCCGCGGCGCTCCACCCGGCCCGGTATTCAGACCACAGTGGCGCGCAGGAGCTCGAGGTAGCTCGTGCTCCCGTCGAGCACCTTGTGCACGGCGTCCTCGCGCAGCGACTCGACACCCTTCGCGCGCGCCATGCGCTGGATCTCGAGCGTCGTACCGCCGGTCGCGATCAGTTCGCGGAGGTCGTCGTCGACGCCGATGACCTCGTAGAGGCCGACACGACCACGATAGCCCGTGCCGAAGCACTTAGGGCAGCCGACGGGGTTGTAGACCTTCATGCGCTTCTTCGGCGGCTCCCCGAGACCGAGCTCCTGCCAGCGCTCCGCGGAGATGGTCTCGGGCTCCCGGCAGTGACGGCAGAGCCGGCGCACCAGTCGCTGGGCGACGAAGCAGCGCCAGGCGGCGGCCACGAGGTAGCGCGGCACACCCATCTCGACCAGTCTGTTGACGGCGGCGCTTGCGTCGCTCGTGTGTAAGGTGGTGAACACCTGATGGCCGGTGATCGCCGCGTCGGCGGCCATCTTCGCCGTCTCGAGGTCGCGGATCTCGCCCACCATGATGACGTCCGGGTCGGCGCGCACCAGGGCGCGCAACGCGTGAGCGAACGTCAGGCCGATCTGCGGCTTGACCTCGGTCTGGACGATGCCTTCGATCTTGCGCTCGATCGGGTCCTCGACCGTGTACACCTTGCGTTCGCTCGACTTGACGAGCTCGAGTGTCGTGTACAGCGTGGTCGACTTGCCTGAACCCGTCGGCCCGCAGATGACGATTCCCCCCTCCGGCATCTTGAGGGTCTGCTCGTACCGTCGGAGTGTGTCGCCGTTGAGCCCGAGCGACGCGAGGGTCGGCGGCAGCGGCGACACTTCGAGGATGCGCAGGGTGATGTTCTCGCCGTACAGGCTCGGGATCGACGCGATGCGCACGTCGACCGCCTCGCCGCTGCTGAGCTCGAACGAGGTGCGCCCGTCCTGCGGGAGCCGGCGTTCGGCGATGTTCATGTTGCCCATGATCTTCAGCCGGCTGGTGATGCCGGGCTGCAGGTCTTTGGGGAACTCGCGCAGGTCGTGCAACACGCCGTCGATCCGGCAACGGACGAAGAGCGATTCCTCATGCGGCTCGAGGTGGATGTCGGAGGCGTCCATCGCCGTCGCATCGGCGAGCAACTGGTCGACGATCTCGACGATGTTCGCGTCGACGATCGCGCCTCCGCTCTCGGCCGCTTCACCGCCCTGTTCGCGTGAGTCCCTGAGCTTGCCGCGCATGCTGAAGTAGGTCGCGACCGCCTCGTCGAACCCGGTCTCGGTGCAGATGACGGGGACCACGCGCTTGCCGGTCCGCATGCTGACCTCGTCGATCGAGATGACGTCCAGCGGATTGGTCATCGCGACGATGAGGTTGCCGTCGGCGTCGAAGCGGAGCGGCATGAGGCGGCGGCGGACGATGAAGTCGCGCGGCAGGAGGCCTATCGCCTTGGCGTCCGGCGTCATCTGCGAGGGGTCGGCGACGTCGATGTGCATCTGGCCGGCGAGTGCCGTCACGAGATCGTGCTCCTCGACGATGCCTTCTCGCACCAGCACCTCGCCGAGGCGGCCGCCGTCGGCGCGCTGGTGGACGAGGGCCTTGTCGAGCTGCTCCTGGGTGAGGATGCCGCTCGCGACGAGGAGCGCGCCAAGCTTGAGGCGGCCGGCCCCGCGTTGCTTGGCGGCCGGGCCGGCCGCCTCAAGCTTGGCGCCGAGTTCGTCGGGGCTGAAGGGCTTGGTCACGAACTCGGCGGCGCCGAGGCGGCTCGCCCGCTGGAACGTGTCGAAGTCGTTGCGCGACGAGAGGACGACGAGGGTCGCAGGACGGAGGGCGGGATCGTCGCCGATGAGCTGCATGAGCTCGAACGGATCGAACGTCTCGAGGTCGAGGTCGAGGACGATGGCGGATGGCTTCGTTTCGCGAAGCAGGCGCATGGTGCCGGGGTCGCCGAGACTGGCGACCACGGCGTGGCTCGGCGAGAAGTGGCGGACGAGCTCGTCGCGCAGGTCTGAGTCGCTGATCACGATCGCGATACTCGCATTGGCGCTCGGCGCCACCTCGGACCTCCTTCAGAGACCGACTGCATGATACTGGAAAGGCCGGGGTGACGGATCAGCCGAAGCGGCAGAGAGGAAGAGCGCCGGGTCGGCGGGGGCCTTGAGCCGGACGCGGGCTTCCGGACGTCGTGCCGGCAGGCGCGATGCTAGAATCCGCTCCCATGTTCACGAAGGTCCTGATCGCCAACCGGGGCGAGATCGCCATCCGCGTGATCCGCGCCTGCCGGGAGCTCGGCGTGCGTACTGTCGCCGTCTACTCCGAGGCCGACGCCGCATGTCTCCATGTCCGCTACGCCGACGAGGCGGTGTGCATCGGCCCGGCGCCGGCGGCGCAGAGCTACCTCGTGATGCCGGCCATCGTGCAGGCGGCGCGGCAGACCGGGGCCGAGGCGATCCATCCCGGGTACGGCTTCCTCGCCGAGCGCGCCGAGTTCTCGGCTCTCTGCCGCGACAACGGCATCAAGTTCATCGGGCCGTCGCCGGAGTCGATCGCCCTCATGGGCGACAAGGCCGCGGCGCGGGCCACCATGGCCGCCGCCGGCGTCCCCGTCACGCCGGGCTCTGACGGCGTGATCGAGGACGTCGGCGAGGCGGAGGAGGTGGCCCGCCGTATCGGCCTTCCGGTCATGGTCAAGGCGGCGGCGGGGGGCGGTGGCAAGGGCATCCGCATCGTCGACGATGCGGATGCCCTTGCCGCCGCCGTGCGCCAGGCCCAGGCAGAGGCGCAGGCGGCCTTCGGCAACGGCGCCGTCTACATCGAGAAGTACGTCCCGGCGCCGCGTCACATCGAGATCCAGGTGCTCGCCGACGGGAACGGCCACGCCGTCCACCTCGGCGAGCGTGACTGCTCGATCCAGCGGCGCCACCAGAAGCTGATCGAGGAGGCGCCGTCGCCGGCCGTCTCCCCGCAGCTCCGGGCGCGCATGGGGGACGCCGCCGTCCGCGCCGCCGTCGCCGCCGGCTACGAAGGCGCCGGCACCGTCGAGTTCCTCCTCGGGCCCGAGGGGGAGTTCTCGTTCATGGAGATGAACACCCGCGTCCAGGTGGAGCACTGCATCACGGAGGCGGTCACCGGGATCGACATCGTCAAGACGGGGATCGAGATCGCCGCCGGCGAGGGTCTGCCGATCCACCAGGAAGAGATCGCGATCGAGGGGCACGCGATCGAGTTCCGCATCAACGCCGAGGACCCGGACGAGCAGTTCATGCCGTCCGCCGGTCTCGTCACGTGCTGGATCCCTCCGGGCGGGCCCCGTATCCGCCTCGATTCCCACGTCTATCAGGGCTACAGCGTCCCGCCGTTCTACGACAGCCTCCTGGGCAAGCTCGTCGTGTGGGGTCGTGACCGCGACGAATGCCTCGCGCGCTCGCGATGGGCGCTCGACCAGTTCATCGTCGAGGGCGTGAAGACGACGCTCCCCTTCCACCGGCTCGTCATCGACCACCCCGTGTTCGTCGCCGGCGACGTCACGACGCATTTCATCGAAGACCACCTGGGTTGAGCGCGTTGCGTCTTCCCGCGGGTACAACCGTTCCCGACGGACACGCGGACCGAGGAGGACGGTCATGGCGATCATCGGTGTGGACGACGCCGCGCAGATCAGGGAACTCTTCTCCCAGCGTTTGACGCGCGACGTCACCCTCGTCCACTACACGCAGCGCGAGAGCAGGATCGTCGTCCCCGGCGTCGTGCCCTGCGCGACCTGCCGCGACAACCTGCAACTGCTCGAGGAGCTCGTCGCTCTGGGCGATCGCCTGTATCTGGAGGTACACGACTTCAAGGCCGAGGCCGACGTCGCCGCCAAGGCCGGCATCGACAAGATCCCCGCGACCGTGGTGCGCGGCGCCGACGGCGGGGAGCGGGCGCGGTTCTTCGGCGTCCCCGCCGGCTACGAGTTCACGACACTGCTGGAGGACATCCTCGAAGTCGGCGGCGACGGGTCGCAGCTCTCCGAGAAGAATGCCGCGGCCCTGGCGGGCCTCCAGGGCGACGTGCACATCCAGGTCTTCGTGACGCCGACCTGCCCGTACTGTCCTGCCGCTGTGCGTGCCGGGCATGCGCTGGCCTTCGTCAGCGAGCGCGTTATCGCCGACATGGTCATGGCGACGGAGTTCCCCCAGGTCGCCCAGCGGTACGGCGTCATGGCGGTCCCGAAGGTCGTGATCAACGAGACGCGCTCCTTCGAGGGCGCGGTCCCCGAGGACCTCTTCGTCGCGCAGGTCGTTGCGGCGGCTTCCGGCGCTCAGGCCTCGCCGTCGGTGGGCGGCGCCGGCTCGACCCGGTAGCCGGCGGCGCGGATCTGCGTGAGCAGCTGATCCGCCGCCGGTCGCAGCAGAGCGTCGACCGCCTGCGCGTCGGGCCCGCGGGCCGAAAGCGTGATGCGGATGACGCGCGTGCTGCCGAGCACTTTGGCGCGCGACTTGATGTAGACGGCAGGATGGTCGAGTTCCGCCTGCCGCAGGATCGTGGCGATCGCCGACTCGTCCTGCAGGGCCACGATGAGGGCGCGCTCCTCGTAGTGCGCCGCGCCGAAGATCTGGGCGAAGAGGTCGTCGAGGGACTGCTCGACGATGGCGACGAGCTCCTCGGGCACGCCGGGCAGAGAGACGATCGCTGTGTCCGCCGCCCACGTCAGGACGCCCGGCGCGCCGCCGATCGGGTTGATCACGGGTTCTGCGCCGGCCGGCAGCATGGCCATCTTGCGGCGCGCGTCGTTCATCCCAGCGAACGGGACGTAGCCACGGGCGTAGAACTCGGCGTACTTCTCGCGCACCATGCGCTCGGCCTCGGGGTGCAGCGTGAGCTGCACCCCGAGGCCGAGCGCCACGCCCTCGAGCGTGCGGTCGTCGCTCGTCGGTCCGAGTCCGCCGACGGTGAACACGAGGGCCGGACGGCGCGCGACAGCTTCTGCGACCTCGCGCGCGATGGCGTCCACGTCGTCACGCACCAGGACAGCGCGCGTGACGGCGCCGCCGAGTCCTGTGACGAGCGTGCAGAGGCGGTTGGTGTTGGTGTCCTGGACGTCGCCGCTGAGCACTTCGTTGCCGGCAGCGACGATCTCGACGGCGGGCGCGCCGGTGGGCGGGGGCGCCGGCGTCTGTCCGCGGCGAGACATGTCTGGGTCGGCCATGGCTCGCAGTCTGGCAGATGGGCGTGGCCACGGGCAAGCCGTGCGCCGAGCGGCGGTGTGGGCAGGGTGAGCGGATCTCCTCGGCCCTCGAACGGGAATGTAGACTGTGTCGGGTGTCGGCAGGAACGCCGCTACGACATGGCGACCGGGAGGGGCCTCCATGAGACCGATCATGATCCTGCAGCACGAACCGGACGACCCTCCGGGGCTCGTGGGGACGTCTCTGGAGGAGCTGGGCCTGCCGTTCGAGGTCCGTCGCCTCGACGAGGGCGATGCTCTGCCGGCCTACCCCGAGGAGGCTTCGGGGGTGATCGTCATGGGCGGCTCGATGCACGTGCATCAGGGCCATGTCTATCGCTTCCTGGAGGCAGAGAAGGTGTATCTCCGGTCGCTCCTGAAGCACTGCGCCCCAGTCTGGGGCATCTGTCTGGGCGCGCAGCTCCTCGCCGTCGCCGCCGGCGGCGACGTGTACAAGCGCAAGGACGCCGAGATCGGCTGGGTGACCATCGAGAAGACCCTCGACGATCCGATCCTGCACGGCATCGGTTCGCCGTTCGTCGCCTTCGAGTGGCATCTCTACTCGTTCAAGCTTCCCCCGTTCGGTCAGCTTATCGCCGAGCGCGAGGACGGCCCCCAGACCTTCCGCGCCGGCGGACGAGCATGGGGTACCCAGTTCCATCCTGAGGTCGACGGCCAGATGATCGAGTGCTGGATCGATGAAGAGCGCGAGTACCTCGACCGCCATTTCCCGGGACTCGCCGAGCGCCTGCGTGTCGAGACGCCGGAGCGACTGGCCGCCAATGAGACCTTGTGCCGACTCCTCACGCGGAACTTCGTGCTCACCTCCGGTTTGCTGTCTGCCGAGGAGGAGAGCGCGGGCTGAGGCGTTGCCTTCTCGGGCGGTCTGAGGGGTCGGGTCGCCTGGTCTCGGGCAGCCCGAGAGGTCGCGGGGGGACGACTTGATCTCGGGCAGCCCCTCGGGGGAGGGGCCGGTGAAAGGAGCCATGGGTGGTACCTGGGAGGTACCTGCACGGGGAGCCTATGTGGAGGGGGGACTCCCTCGTACAGGGCGTATGTTACCACCATTGACACGGTTGAAACAACCCTGTCGGTCTGGGCCGTGGCTCCAGCTCCGGGCCACTTTTCCGTCGTGCTGGACCGGACGAACGCGGCGGCGATCGTGGCCGCCGCGTTCGTGCCCTCGATCGGTCACCGGTTCGTGGCGCGCAGGAGGCGCAGCAGCGCCTCCTGCGCGCCACGAACCGCGAACCCCTCGACCAACATGACCGGTACGGTGAGCGGCTGGCCGACATCGGCGACGAGATGCGCATCGTCGGCGGCGCGCCGCGGGTCGACTGTGTGACGGTCTCGACCTTCGACGTGAACGCGTTCGCGTTCGACGACATCCGGGGCGCCGGCGTGATCGGCGTCACCAAGGGAGCGGTCGCAGTCCCGCGTCCGGGGTCAGGCCTGCTCCGGTCGGAACTCACCGGCGGCGAGGATCTCCAGCATCACGTCGACGACCTGCTCGTCGTACTTCGTGCCCCTGCCGTTTCGCAGCTCGGCGGTCACGACGTCCATGCTCTTCGCCGGCCGGTAGGGCCGGTGAGCGCTCATGGCGCTCACCACGTCGCAGACGGCGATGATGCGGACCTCCAGGCCCAGTTCGTCGCCGCGCAGGCCGTCCGGGTACCCGGACCCGTCCGGCCGTTCGTGGTGGTGTAACGCCATCTCGGCGACCGGCCACGGCAACTCGGCTTCGCCGAGGATCTGACTCCCCCTGCCGGTGTGGGTGCGGATCAGCGCCCACTCCTCGGGAGTCAACGCGCCCGGCCGACTGAGCAGGCTCTCTGGAACGGACACCTTGCCGACATCGTGCAGCAGTCCGCCGATGTACAGGCCCATGAGCCTTTCGTCGTCCAGACCAAGCCTCTGCCCGACGAGCTTCGCCAACTGAGCGACGTCCCGCTCGTGAGCCGCCGTGTATGGGTCGCGGGCGGCTGTCGCCTTGGAGACCGTCTCTGCCAGGGCGACGAAGGACTCTTCAAGCCGTCTCTCTGCCTGCTTGCGGGCCCGGCGGGTCTCAGCCTCGGCCAGTTCGCGCTGGATCGCCGGGACGAGGCGCGCCAGGTTCCTCTTCATGATGCAGTCGTGGGCCCCTGCCTTCATCACGGCCACGGCGCTCTCTTCGGCCATCGCTCCAGAGACGACGATGAACGGCAGGTCGTTCCCGCTCTTATGGAGGACGTCGAGAGCAGCGAACGGGTCGAAGCGGGGCATGGCGTAGTCACACAGGACAACGTCCCAGTTCCATGCGGCCAGGGCCGCCTGCATCGCCTCACTGGTGTCCACGCGCTCGGACGTCACCTCGTATCCGCCGCGTTTGAGCGCCCGCCGCAGAAGCAGGCTGTCATCTTCCGAATCGTCGACGATGAGGACGTGGAGTGGCGTGCTCATGGCTGCTGTTCCTGTCGGTCGGTCATTGTCATTGCTGTTCCTGTCACCCGGTCACGGCGCCAGCGTGAAGAAGAAGGTCGCGCCATGTTCGACCTCGCTTTCGGCCCAGATCCTGCCGCCATGGCGGCGGATGATGCGTTCTACCGCGGCGAGGCCCATGCCGGTGCCGGTGAACTCGCTGGCGCTGTGCAGACGCTGGAAGGGGGCGAACAGCTTGTGGACATAGCGCATGTCGAAACCAGCGCCGTCGTCGCGGACGAAGTAGACGGGCTCGCCGCCCTGTTGCGTGACACCGAACTCGATCGTGGCGGAAGGATGCTTGCTCGAGAACTTCCAGGCGTTGCCGATGAGGTTGTCCATGGCGGTGCGGAGGAGGAACGGGTCTCCCGTGACCGTGACGTCGTCGGCGATCACGAACCGCACCTGACGGCTCGGCTCCCTTGCCTGGAGCTCGTCGGCAAGCTCGTGGATGAGCCGGCTGAGATCCACCAGCTCATCCCGCATCTCGCCGCCGCTCAGACGTGACAGCCGCACCATGTCGGCGAGGAGCTGATCCATGCGCTCGCCGGCGGCATAGATCCGGCGAAGGTAGTCCTTCCCCGTCTCATCGAGGCTGTCTGCATAGTCTTCGAGCAGCGCCTCGCTGAAACCCTCGATACTGCGCAGCGGAGCGCTCAGGTCGTGGGAGAGGGAGGAGCTGAACGATTCAAGTTCCCTGTTGGCCTCCTCGAGTTCCCTGCGCATCCTGCTCTCGGTGATGTCGGCCACGCATATCAAGGTGGCTGCGTGGCCGCCGTATTCCACGAGTGCGTTGCTGATCATGACCCAGAGGGTCGCACCCGTCCTGGTGAGGAGCGGCATCTCATACGTGGAGGGCTCGTCCTGCCCCGACTGTCGGCGCTGAGCCCGCCTCACGATCTCATCCCGATAATCAGGGTGGATGAGGTCGGCGATGGGTTTGCCGACGATCTCCCCAGGCGCATAGCCAAGCATGCGGTGGAATTCCCTGTTGGCGAAGATCATCTTGAGGTCCTGATGCAGGCCGATGCCGACGAGGGCGTTGTCGACGAGGGTCCTGTATCGTTCCTCCGACTCACGCAGGGCGCGCTCGGCGGCGACGTGATCCCTTATGTCGTGGGCCGTGACCACGACGCCCAGGGGCTCGTCGTCCTCG
>ENA-UPSM01003378-UPSM01003378.1-activated-sludge-metagenome-genome-assembly--contig:-NODE-3378-length-17964-cov-5.961137_pt1 | contig 17964 bp, 10 predicted proteins | sample MGYA00238181_ERZ773283 | MGnify/ENA primary metagenome ERZ773283 (study PRJEB29023, sample SAMN05720199) | activated sludge metagenome | isolation source: Anaerobic digester | place: Japan...
CGATGCGGGCCACCGAGCCGCTGCCCGACAGATCGACGACCATGAGCTTGAGGACCACGAACCCCAGCAGCGCCGAGCCCGCGAACCACAGTCCGCGCCTGCCGCGCTTGGACGCGAACCAGCACAGGCCAAGCGCCTGCGCGGTCAAGAGCAGGCTCCAGGCCGACTGCAGGGCCCGCGAATCGAAGATCGCGTCCAGTGACCAACCCACACCGCCCCAGGCGTGGAACGCCCGGAACAACGTGGACGTGGCCCACGCGAAAAGAAGGGTCGCGACGAACCTGCGCGTCGCGCCGCCGGATTCCGGCGCCCCCCAGGAAACGACGGATTTTGGCAGACCGGCCAGGACCACCAGGAACGTCGCCATGGGAAGATCGGCCGGGTTCAGCACCGGAATCCACGGCAACGGGCTGGAATCGCCGCTGGAAAAGAGCGTCGCGACCGACACCAGAGCGAGCGTCGCCGTCCACGGGAAGAGCCAGGCCCCCCGGTGGAGACCGGGCCGGTTCGCGAACCACGGGAGCACGCTCCAGCGGGCGCTGGAAAAGACGCCCAGGAGCGCCGCGGCGAGCGTCCACCCCAAGGCATCTCCCCAGGCGGAAGAGCCCAGGTACCTGGAAAACTCCGCGCAGGCGACAAAAACCGTTCCGTACAGGAACAGCGCCTCGATGCCCGTGCGCAACCGACCCGGGAACGCGTCGTCTCGTCGCGCGAGCTCCAGGCTCCAGAAGGCCGCGACAGGCGCGACCACGAAGGCCCAGAACCAGAGTTCGACGCCCGAACCGGCGTCCATCCCGGTGGACAGCGCCAACAACCCCCAAAGCGCTGCCGTGGGAATCCACGAAACATGGAAGCCCGGCCAACGCGCGAACCGCACATGGAACAGGGAAGAGAACAACGTGGACGCCGCCACTCCGGAAAGCATCCACAGTTCGATGTCTTCGACAGCAAGGCTCTCGCGCAGGACGCCGCTCAAGCCCCGCACGAACGCCACCCAGGCCAGCAGCACCGCAGCACGCCCCATCCAAGGCCTGGCGCCGCCGGGAAGAGCCGCGAGATCCAGGCATCGCGCCGCGACCAGGAGCGCCGCGGCGAGCACCGCGGAATCCACCGCCAGGACGGTTCTTGTCCCGAAGTGCGCGAAGGCGGCGCCCGCGAGGAGCAGGGCGCCCAGGACCAGGTTCCACACGCGCCCCTGCCGCAGCGACAACCATACCAGACCGGCGCCTTCCACCGCCCAGGCGAGCGAGGTCCAACGCCCCGACAACGCCAAGGGGATCGCGACGCTCCCCAGGATGGAACCCAGAACCAGGAGCGTTTCGGCCATGACCTTGAGGGCGGGCCTGCGGTCGGGCGAGGCCTGTTTCAGGACCCAAGCCCCGACAAGCAGGTGGTGCAGACACATCCCGGCGGCGGTCCAGGCCAACAGGAGCTTGTCGCCCTGCACCAATCCCGCTTGCAGCGAGAACGTCACCAGAGGCAGCCCGAACACGAGCGAACCCGACACCAGGCCTTGCCGTTTTCCGTCGCCATGGAGCGCGAACCCGACCGCCGACGCGCCGAACAGCGCGTAGAAGATCCAGAGGAACGCCTCGCAGCTCGCGAAACGGTCGGGAGAGAATTCCAGCACGCCCCAGGCGGTGGCGATCCCGTAGGTGGCCACGAACGCGAGCGCCAGAAGCGGTTTCCAGCCCCGCGCCCAGACCATGGCCACCACGCCCAGATCCAGCAGGACGTAGTACGAGAACAATCCCACGTGGTTCCCCTGCCCGGTGGAAAAGACGATGGGCGAGGCGAACCCCGCCGCCATCGCGAGCAGGGCCAACCGCTGCGACGACTGCGCCACGGCCAGGACGGCCGTGGACACCAGCACCACGACGGCCCCGGCGAACGCCGCGCCGCCGGGGATCAGCCCGAGACGGTGGCTCGCCGCGTACAGCACGAAGTAGAGGATCGCGCAGGCGGTCCCTTGCAACGGCAACGCCCAGGTCGGCCGCGTCAGACGCTGCCTCCAACCGGCCACCAGAAGGCACCCCGCCAGGACGGTGGCTCCCGCCAGTCGGACGGACGGCGGGAAGAACCCGTTCTGGGCCGCGAGCCCGAGCAGGAAGACCACGCCCAGAAGCACCAGCACGGCCCCGCCCAGCACCACCGGGTTCCATCGCGACAGAACTCGGCGGACCGGATCGTTCCGATCGGACTCGCCCGACCCGACAGGAATCGACCGCGGCGCGTTCTTGGACGATGGCAGGTCCGGTGAACCGATCCCGGTGAATCCGGACTCCCGCACCGTCGGAGTATCGGGAAGGGATCGTGGTGCCGATTCCGGCGCCGGAGCCGCCGGCATCGCAGGCCGCGCGACGGGCTCCTCGGCGATCGGCCCCTTGGTTCCAAGGCTCGCATCTTCCCCGCGATGCGCGCCGATCGGATCGACTTCGGGTGCCCCGGCGGGCGCGTCCGACAGACCGGATTCGAGCGCCTCGAGGCGGCGCACGACCAGATCGTGCCGGGATTCGACGCGCTTCAACCTCTGCTCCAGCTCGCCCAGCTTCCGGAGCAGATCGGACAATTTCCCGGCCGCCAGGATCGCGGCGACAAGAAGGATCGGGACCAGGACGGACAGGAACGCGGACATGTGACCTCGTTGCGGATGGACACCCGATCGGAACCGAACCGGGAACGCTCGACGGAAACCGTTCGCCTATTGTACTCCCGCCCCGGCCCGGATGGCTAGTCGCGCCGAGACGGTGCCCGCGGAATCGCCCCCTCTCTTCGAATCCGCCATGGTGGCGTGCCGGTATCAGATCCCCGACCAGGAACGCAGGACGACCCCGGAACGCACATGCTCGGCATCGCCGCCATGGACCAGGATCGGTTGACCCGCTTCGTTTCCGGCCTGGTCCGCCCATTTCTTCAAGGCGGCGAGCCACTGGGAATCGACCGTCGCGCCCGATTTGATTTCGACGGGATGGAGAATGCCGCCTTCGTCGATCAGGACGTCGATCTCGATGCCCGCAGGATCGCGCCAATACCAGAGCGGTGGTTCCTCGCCCTGGTTCAGCCAGATCTTCCGAAGCTCCGACAAGACCCACGTTTCGAAGATCGCTCCGACCAGGGGATGCGTGGACAGGATACCGGACTCCCGGATCCCAAGCAGCCTGCAGACGAGCCCGGTGTCGTTGAAATAGAGCTTGGGACTCTTGGTGATGCGTTTGTTGAAATTGCGGAAGTGCGGCCGAAGAAGGTGGATGATGCCCGAAGTCTCCAGCACAGAAAGCCACTGTCGGCACGCCGACGCGGAAATCCCGGCGTCCGAAGCCAGCTGCGTGTGGTTCAGGATCTGTCCGGTGCGCCCGGCCGCCAACTGCAGGAAGCGCTGGAAGGCCAGCGTGTCGTGGATGTTGAGGATCTGGCGCACGTCGCGTTCCACGAAGGTCCGCACGTAGTCGGCATGCCAGAAGGCCCGCACTTCCGGCTCCGTCACCGGCTCGGGGTACCCTCCCAGCAGCAGGGTTTCCCAGAGTCGTTCCCGATCCAACGGCTCCACTCTTCCCGGCGAGCGCAGCGACGCCGGGGTGGAAGCGCTCCGCCCCATGATCTCGGAGAACGAAAGCGGCGCCAGTTGCAACAGCGACACGCGCCCAGCAAGGCTCTGCGTGACGCTCTCCAGAAGCAAGTAGTTCTGCGAACCCGTGAGGATCCACTTCCCCTTCCTCTCGTCGAGAATCCTCTGCAGGTAGGAGAAGATCTCCGGTGCCCTCTGGACCTCGTCGAGGATGGCCCCCTTTGGAAATCGCGCGAGGAAGCCCTTTGGATCGGCGACAGCTTCCTGGCGGGTTTCAGGATCTTCCAGCGACGCGTACGGCAACGCCGAAAGCCGACGCGCCAGGGTGGTCTTCCCCGTCTGCCGCGCACCGAACAGATACACCGCTCGCGCAGCCTTCATCCTCTGTTCGAGGGTCTTTCCGAGATGACGCTGAAGCACGGAGACAATATTAGCAATTCAGCTTTTAAAAAGTGGATTTGCAAAATCGTTCAAGATCGGCGCGCGACTGCGGGGTGTTGAGCCAGCCTTCATCCCCCCTCCCGCCCCTCCCGCACATGCTAGAATGGAAGGAACGCGGACAACGGAGGGATCTCGCCATGGCACCAAGCGCTCGTTCGATCCGCCAAGCGGCGCTGGTCGTGGCCATGGCCATGCCGGCCATGGCGAAGTCCATCCACATCGCACCCGACGGCGACGATTCGCGCACCACCCTGCAGGTCCAGGATCCGAACACCCCCTGGAAGACTCTGGGCAAACTCGCGACCGTGGCCTTGCAACCAGGGGACTCGGTGCTCCTGCGACGCGACGGAACCTGGCGAGAGACCCTGCGACCGACAGGATCCGGCACATCCCTGGCTCCCGTCGTGATCTCGTCCTACGGCGCGGGATCCGCATTCCCGAGGATCCTGGGTTCGGATTCGATCGCGGGCGCCTTGGATGCCGACCTCCGGAGCGCCAGGGTCGTGGGTGGTCCGGTGGCTCGCGTGTTCGCGGGAGGCGTGCAACTTCCCGTGGCCCGATTCCCCGAAACGGGCTGGCTGGTCGCGACGGCGGTGGAAAAGGACACGGCCATCACCTCTCCGCAGACCAGCGGCGTCGATTGGCTGGGTGCGTCCATCCATCTGCGCAGCAGCATGTGGACCCTGGAGACCCACAAGGTCGAGCGCCAGTCCGGAGGACGGATCGCTCCCGACACCAAGGCCGTGTACGGCTACCCCGACAGCGTGCGGTTCTACCTGTCCAACCACGTCTCGGCCATGTCCCCGGGCCGCGAGACCTGGTCGTTTTCCGTCAAGGACAGCATCCTGCGCTGGCGAAGCCCACACCCTGCGGTGGAGGCATCGGTGCGCCCCTACAACGTCGATCTGGGAAGCTCGAACTGGGTGGTCGTGTCGGGCCTGCGGCTGGAGAACGCCGCGCAATCGGCCTTGCGAGCCCCGGGAAAGGGAATCGCGGTGGATGGATGCGACATCGTGAACCCCGACCAGAACGGCGTGGAACTCCTGGGGCGCGACGGAAGGATCTCCAACAACCGCGTGGTCGGCGCCAACCGCTACGGGATCGTCACCTACGGAGCGAACCAGCAGGTGATCGGCAACGAGGTCGTCCTGACCGCCCAGATGCACAAGTTGGGCCCCAAGGGCATGGGCACCGGGTGTTGCGCCGGTCGCGCGCTGGAAATCGAAAGCGACTCGTCGACGATCCGCGGCAACCGGATCGATTCCACGGGCTACATCGGGATCGGATTCCGGGGTCGCGACACCCGGGTGGAAGAAAATCTGGTCTCGCACAGCTGCATGACCACCGACGACTGCGCCGGGATCTACACCTGGACGGGATCGTTCGACAAGCCAGGATCCGCCGGGAGCGTGATCCGCCGCAACATCGTGCGCGACGCCGTGGGCGAACGCACCGGATGGCCCCGTCCCTGGCCGGCGTCCCAGGGCATCTACCTGGACGACGCGTCGCACGACATCCGGGTGGACTCCAACGTGAGCACCAACAACGACATCGGTTTGTTCCTGCACAACAACCGCGACATCGTCGCCCGGGGGAACATCCTGTTCGGCAACCGCGCCTCCCAGATCAAGGTCGCGCACGACAAGATCGTGATGGCCGACGTGTACGGCAGCCTGCTGGAACGCAACGTCCTGGTCGCCCTGCCCGGACAGTCCGCCGACGTCGTGTGGGACATCACCAATCCCCAGAGCGTCGCGATGGGCGAAGCCCGGTCCAACGCGGTCTGTCTCGCCCAGACCATCTGGACCACCTGCGACACCTCCGGAATCTTCGCGTTCAAGTCCAGACGGCTGCAACCCGACGACGCCCGCCTGGGTCCCGAAGTCCTGCGCAACGTCGGGTTCGATTCGTCCGCCCTGGGATGGACCGCCTGGCCGGGCCCCTTCGCCAAGGTCCAGCGGGATTCGGCGCCGGATTGCGGCACGGGCCGCTGCCTCAGGATCGCCTACGTGGACGACACCACCGTCCGGAACCCCCTTGCGGGCAGCTCGTCGGAATTCGCGGTGGAACCGGGGCAGGCCTGGTGGCTTCGGTTCAGGGCCAAGGCCCAGCGGACGGGACAATCGGTGAACGTGGTCCTGCGCAGGGGCCACGGGAACTACGCGTCCCTCGGGCTGAACGTGCGACAGAATCTGGATACCGCCTGGAAGGAGTACGAATTCCTCGCGCGGATCACGGAATCCGACACCCGCGCCCGGGTGGACTTCCACAACTCGGCGACGGATTCCGTCTGGTGGCTGGACGACGCCTCCATGCGCCGCGTCCCCGACCACCTGCTCCCCCTGGGCGCCGGAGCCACCCTGGGAACCAATCCCGAAGCCACCCCCGCTTCATGGTCGCCCGGCCCGGGCCGATGGGCGGACGCGTGGGGCGCCCCCCTTCCGTCGAACGCGATCCTGGCTCCGCATTTCGGCGAAGCGGCCATCCTGACCGACGAAGGTTCCGGTATCCGGGCAACACGTCCTCGCCAAAATCTGCACGCCCATCGGGACGGCTCGACCTGGATCGTGGAAGGCCTGACCGGTCCCGCCACGGTCCTGGACATCCGCGGACGCACCTTGGCCGTCCTACACCCCACCGCCGCCGGTCGAGCGCGTTGGCGTCCAACAGCCTCCACCGGACTGGTCTGGGTGAAGACCCACGACCAGTCCATCGGACTCGTGCCGTACCGCTGACAAAAGACCGCCAAACCCGACGACCGTCCATGCCCTGGCGCCGCAGACCGCTCCACCGGAGGCGATCTGGACGGTCGGAGATGGCTGAATTGGGTGTAATTGGGTGTGTTTATGGATAAAAGCGCTCATAATTGGGTGTAATTGGATGTATTTTTGGGTGATGCTGCGTGTGGAAACCTTGCAGATCACCCCCGAGGTCTTGGGCCGAATCACCCGGATCGACGAATTCAAGGGCGCTTGGCGTGCATTGGGAACGCTGGCACCGGATCGATTGTCGGCGCTGCGGCGCGTGGCCACCATCGAAAGCATCGGTTCGTCGACCCGCATCGAGGGCAGCAGGCTTTCCGACCGCGAGGTGGAACAGCTCCTCTCGAACCTCGAGATCAAGTCGTTCGCGACCCGCGACGAGCAGGAAGTGGCGGGGTACGCCGAGCTCATGGACCTGGTGTTCGCGTCGTTCCAGGACATCCCGTTCACCGAAAACCACATCAAGCAACTGCACCAGATCCTGATGCGCCACAGCGAAAAGGGCGCTTGGCATCGCGGCAACTACAAGACCAGCTCGAACAGCGTCGCCGCCTTCGACGAATCCGGCGCGCAGATCGGGATCGTGTTCCGGACCGCGTCGACTTTCGACACACCTCGGCTCATGTCGGAACTTGTCGCATGGGTCGAAGCCGAGCGGGCGGCGGCCCGACTCCATCCGCTCCTGGTCGTCGCCGTCTTCGTGGTGGTGTTCCTGGAAATCCATCCGTTCCAGGACGGCAACGGGCGGTTGAGCCGCGTCTTGACCACGCTCCTGCTCCTGAAGGCCGGCTACGCCTACGTGCCCTTCAGCTCGCTGGAGAGCGTGATCGAACGGAACAAGGAAGCCTACTACCTGGCGCTGCGCCAGACGCAGGGAACCATCCGCACCGAAACGCCGAATTGGCAGCCCTGGCTGGAATTCTTCCTGGATTCGCTGTCCGAGCAGGTGCGAAGATTGGAGGCCAAGATCGACCGCGAACGGCTCGTGCTCGCCGCGCTCCCGAGGCTCTCGCTGGAAATCGTCGAGTTCGCCCGCGAACACGGACGCGTCACCATCGGCGAAGCGACCCGTCTGACCGGCGCCAGCCGCAACACGCTCAAACAACACTTCCGGACGCTGACGGAAAACGGCACGCTGAACCGGCACGGAAGCGGCCGCGGGGTGTGGTACGACCTGAGGTGAGGGGCGCCTCCCCGGCGGCGGACGACGGACCGCGCTTGGGTGTGCTCGCGGCTACCATCAGGAAGATCGTCGTACGTTCTTGACTTGGGTGTGCCTGGAAGGTATTTTGCCAATAGGACTGGGAATACTCGGTCGGTGGCCGCTTCTGGGAAATCTCGGGGGTGGCCATTTTGTTTCATGGCAGGAGCGTCCATAGCCCGGCTTCCTGGCCACCGCACAGGTGGGTGCGCACCACCTCGAAGGCTTGGTTGAGGCGCTCGGGATTGAGGATGCGGCGTGCGACGGGGTACCCGACAAGGTCGGCAAGTTGCAACCCCGCCACGTTGTCGTGCGCGGGCACGAACTCCAGCGATTCAGGCGATGCCTCCTCGGAAGGAACCAGGTGCAGGATGGACCAGGTCGCGGCAAGTTGGCGATCTTCGCGTTTCCCTCTCGCTTCGGCAATCCAGGCGACATCTCCCCCTCCGTGAACGGCGACCCACTCTCGGATGGATCGCACCCCCTTCAGCAGGGCGAGATCGTAAGGATTCTCCGCATCCGTGCCGTGCCGCGCGACGAGGAGGTCCTTGCGGACAGCGACGAGAAAGGCGCGGTAGGGAAGTGTCGACATCAACGCTGCCAATTGGCCATGGAAAACCTCCCGCAAATCGCGGCGGGACAGGAAAGCGAAAGGGGGTCTGATTTTCAGATTCCGTCTTCTTCATGTTCGTACTCCGGCGAGATGCATGTGGTGTCCATGGTCTCCCCGGGGTGGTTCGGAGGAAGCGGATCTCGGGCGCGGCCCGGTACTCTCACCCAGACCGGCAAAATAGAACGATTCGTTTCGCCCAGGAAGGGCGCCTCCCCGTCTCCACGAATGGAGACGGGGCCGGGCTGCTGCGGGCTCGGGTCTTCACCCTCGGGCGAGGCATGCCTCGCCCCTACGGCCCTGCGCATCCCTGGCGCGGGAATCAAGGCGATGTGACGCATCTTGCCCTTCTTCGCAGGCCGAGCCAAACGGCCCAGACGAACACTTTCCCAGACCGCGACTGCCGCAGATCGCGGCGGCAGATCCGGAAGCAGAATTCCATGCGATGTAGCATGGACCTCACAGTGACTTCGGGCTTCGTGTCATGTCCTAAGAGAGATCAGAACATCTACGCAGCCAAGATTGATGCCCATTGGCCGAAATCGCGAGCAGGCATCGCTACATTCAACTTCCAATCGATTCCCATCGGACGAGAGCCTTCGTGTTTGAGATAGCGAACATCTCCTACGAACAAATATGGGCAGCGCCTGTTCTCCCGCACGAAAAGGATCCCTCGATTTTTCCCAGCACCAATGCTCTGATATCGCAATCCCGTTTCAGAATCTTCCCGCGTCTGACTTTGACTCTTCCAGTGAAAGAGATCCCTGGAAACCGCACGATCTTCATAGCGTGTGGATGGTGAGAATTGCTTCTCGTCCTTGTCGAGGGTCACAAGGAATACGTCGAGATGCTCTTCCCGCATCCACAAGACGCCTTCACGCCAAGGTGGAAAGGATGTTTCGGACCACCGCCCAACGGCACCGAGAATTTCTCGTCTTTGGTAATGTCGATGTAGATGCAACGGAATGCCCGTCAAGGGAAGTGGGCGATGCTCCATCGGCGCTCGTTCGAGCAGGACATCAAAAAGGCTGTCCAATTCTTGTCGCAAGGAATCACACCGAGTGATCTGACTTTGAAAGAGTTCCAAGGTGAAGCCTGACGGCTTCGAACCATGGCTAAGCCACTGATGATGCAGCATCAATATCTGACGGCGTTCCAAAGGTGAAAAGACTGACAGAGATTCGCCCGCAAGGAATTTCTTCCACGTCTGCAACAACGAGCGATCATCGACATGGAGCAAAAACTCGAGATTCTCGCTCCATTTCTCCACCGGAGTATCCGACTTCGGCTCCCGTGCTTCGAAAGACAGCGAATTGAGCAAGCTTTGCCAGCCGCTTCCCTTGACATACACGTCTTCAAGGGTGGCACCAGTCGCATCGAGAAAGCGCCCCAAATTCGGGGGATTTCCAGCCTGAACGAATGCGCGAAGCTCCTTCTCCAGCCGATTTCGGCTGTACACCAAATTCTGTCGAAGATTATCGAGAATATCCTCCCGAGCCTGTCGCTCAAGCAGGATACTACAGCCGCGAGGCGCGATGACGGACTGGGACTCAACCGCCTTGATCAAAGCGTTCCGCTGCAGGTTGGTGAGCACGCGAAGAGGTTGATCGAACCGAAATCGCCGATTTGCCCGACCGACGAAATCAAGGACCAGAACTTGGTCCTTTCCACGACATAGCCGTAGCCCACGCCCCAATTGCTGCTGAAACACGGTTGCCGAATCCGTTGGGCGCAAGAACAAGAGCGTGTCAACCTCGGGAATATCGATTCCTTCGTTGAATAGGTCGCAAGTGAAGATCACGCGTAAATCCCCTCGACGCAAAGACTCAACAGATTGACGTCGTTCGTCGGATCCAGAGTCCCCAGAAAGAAATGTCGAGGAGATGCCCGCCGCATTGAATTTTTCGCTCATCAGTCGAGCGTGCTCGACGGAGACACAAAACCCCAACGACCGCGCCGTCGTCCAGTCGGGAGAAAGTTCGATGAACTTTTGAGCGATCAAGTTCGCGCGTTGTGAATCCTGGCGAAAACGCAAGTCAAGATCGTTGCGTCGATACCCACCCCGCTCCCAAGCGATGTCTTCCAAGGACAGATTGTCCGCGACGGCGTAGTATGTGAAGGGTGTCAGCAACTGAAGATTGAGCGCATCCCACAACCGGATGCTTGCTGCGACATGCCCGTCAAAATCTGCTGTCAGGTCCCAGTTATCACTTCGCTCTGGAGTCGCAGTCAAACCAAGCAGGATTCGAGGTTTCACCCAATCCAGTAGCTTCCGATAGGTTGGTGCCGCGGCATGATGGAATTCGTCAACGACGACCATATCCCAATGATCGGGAGAGAACCCCAAACGCCAAGGCTCTCGAGAAGCCAAGCTCTGGATGGAGGCGAAAACATGCTCCCAAGAATCGGGCTCTCGGCCACCAACGAGCATTTCTCCGAAATTTCCGTCGCGCAACGCGCTGCGAAAAACCGTCCGGGCTTGTCGCAGGATTTCTTCCCGATGCGCCACGAACAAAAGTTTTGGCATTTTTTGTCGATCTTTGACTTGTCTTTCGTAATCCAAGGCCGCGATCACAGTTTTCCCTGTCCCAGTTGCCGCAACCACCAAATTCCGGCATCGTCCGAAATCCTCGCGTTCAACGGTCAAGTCGTCGAGAATTTCCTGTTGAAAAGGATAGGGATGCAAACACAGAGACAATTCCTGTCTAGAATCTTGGCCAGCCCCCGATTCGTCTTGCAACGCTCTGCGAAGCCGATCGAACTGTTCCTCGCTGTGCGGATCCACCTCTTCAAATTCGCTATCCATCCAAAGAGCATCGAAGGTCGCACGGAATTTATCCAGCAAGTGAGCCGATTCGACCTGTGTGATCTTGAGCGTCCATTCGATTCCCGACCCCAGGGCCGCCTTGGATAGATTCGCTGAACCGATGTAAGCGCTGTGGAAACCAGAATCGCGATGAAATAACCACGCTTTCGCATGCAAACGCGTGCGCCGTGGATCGAACGAAACCCGAACCGACGCACCCGACAGCTTGGCCAACTCGCGTACCGCCCGAGCATCGGTGTTTCCCATATATGTCGTCGTGATCAATCGGAGTCTCCCGCCCCGATCGGCAAAGGCTTTGAACGAAGAGACCATTTGAAGCCATCCTGTCCAAGTGATGAAACTCACCAACAAGTCAACACGATTCGACGACTCAAGCTCTTTCCGCAACTCGGAACCGAGCTCGGGCTCTCCATGCGATCCAGTCAACAAAACCGGCTGTGACAGCGGTGACGATGGCCGCGCTAGCACCTTACTTCCTTTGGGTAGGATGGAAGTCAGAGTCGCAGACTGGGCAATTCGGTCTCCCGAATCAACACCTCTACCTTCCGAAGCCAGCACATTGATCAGGCGATTCGCGAGCTGTAAGCGCTCCTCGCTATCACGCACCCCTGCGAAGGCGCGCGTGATTGCTCTCGCCAAATGATGTTCGTAAACCGAAGGATCTTCTTTGTCCTTCAACTGCTGGATTTGAATCTCAGTTTCGTCCGCAGAAAGCTTCGCCAGAGATTCAATCAAATCACTCGACAGAATACGTTCGTAAAGACCGAAAGGGAGCGCTGAATCCGACATCATTGAATAATAGTGGAAATCGGCGGTTCATTGAACACTTGCATCCGCGCCAGGGACCGTCACCCGTTCTGGGCGCGGACCCCGCCAACCGGTTAAGGTGTTGCCATTGTAGGGGCGATTCATGAATCGCCCCTACGGAGCGGCAAACAACCGGTGTATTGGCGGAGGCCGCGTGCCGCCAGAATCCGTCATCGCGTCATGTTGGCGGCGTAGGGCCCGACGGGCCGCGCATCGCGGACCGGGGCGCCATCGCCAGGATCAGAGGAAGCGCACCTCCACCACAACGTCGTCGGGGCCTGCTCCCGTCGTCGCGCGAGCCAAGGTGCAGGCGAGCTCCAGCCCTGCTTCGCGTGCGCGGAGGGCGCCGTCGGAGACGACCTTGCGGAGGTAGCCCACGAGCTGCCCTTGGAATTCCAGACGCACGGCGCGTGGATCGAAGGCGTTGGACGGTTCGGGCACAGGCTGGAACGCGGTTCCGGCCGGGATGCCGGGGAGCGAAACAGCTCCTTCGTAGTAGCGGAATCCGGCCACCGGAGTCAGGAAGCGGGTCCCGGCGATGGGGCGCAGGACGGCAGGAACTCGAAGGCGTCGGTGACCAGGCGCCCACCGGTGCCGCCAAGAAGGACGAAAGGATCTGACTCGTCGGGCGCGACGCCCCAAAGCCCGAGAAGATGCTCGCGGTCGGGGCGCTTGGGTTGGGGAAGACGGGCGCGGAAGGCTTCCATGGAACGACCGTTCCAGATCTTCGTGCGGTCGACGGGCATTCCAGGGTAGCCTTGGAATCCGAGCTGGACGGCCTTTTCGAGATCCGCGCCGTCGTAGCGGAAGGAATACGTGCCGCCTTCGCGGGTGGATGTTCCCACGACCAACCGCTCCCCCGCGCTTGCAGGCCTCCACGCCAAGCGCAGAGCCTCGATGTCCATCCGACAGCGAATTTCCGTGGTGGTCACGTCAACCTTTCCAGAAGTCTCGCACGGCGTTCCGCGAGCACGTCGAGCAAGATACCTTCGAGCATCGGGGAAATCCCGGGATCGAATCCGTCTGGAAATGCGGGACACATCGTCCCTTGCTGGATACGCATGGCGCCCCGAATCCACCGACAGGCGGATGCCCCCGGCGCCCGAAGGGCGCCGTCGCCGACTCGCGGCGCGAGCCGCCGAACATGGATGGGGTTCCTATGGGGGATCGTGGAATCGCAGGGCTGGCCCGGAGCCAGCGCCCGCCCTTCGACGCCGATCAGGGACCGGGCGCTGGGTGGACACCCAGCGGCCAGCCCGAGAGGACGAGCCCCCGGTGGCTCCGGGATCCAAGGGCCCGGCAAGGGTTCCCATTCGCGCGGATCGCAAATGGGATGAATCGGCCTGTCCTTGGCCCACCGGGGGAGCACGGGGGCGTCGGGCCACGCCCCCAGCGGAGAACGGACACCCGAAGGGTGGCAAAGCGCCAGGGACCGTCACCCCCGCCGCGCAGGCGCGCTGACGCGCCGCAGCGGATGTCCGGGGGCGCGGACCCCGTCGCCGGATCACCGAAAAATCATCGTAGGGGCGACCGCTCCGGCAAACACAAAGCAGGCGGGGCACCTTCAGGTGCCAGTCACGAATCGCCCTGAATACGGAACAACACACATCCGGCGGCGGCGGCCGCGTGCCGCCAAAATCCGTCATCGCATCGTGTTGGCGGCATAGGGCCCGGCCGGGCCGCGCATCGCGGACCGGGGCGCCCATCGACCACGAGATCGGAATCACCCCTCGCGCTGCCAGCGCGCCAGATGCCGGTCGGCCCAGAAGGTGCCGAAGGGCACGAGCGAGGCGACTCCCACGAGAGCCACCCGTGGCACGGACCAACGGCGGGCGATCCAGCAGGCCAGCAAGGCGGCGAGCAAGGCGAGGAACAGGCCGCCGTGGGCGGCGCCGACCAGACGCACCGCGAGGGGTTGGTCGAGCAGATACTTGAGAGGCATCGCGACGAAGAGAAGGAGGATGTAGGACCACCCCTCGACATAGGCGATGCGGCGCAGCAGAGGGACGAAATTGGAAGCCTGAACCATGGACAGGAAGCTACCAAGCTCTAAGTTTCCGTTCCATGCTGCAAGCCGTCGACGACGCGACGCGGCCGGTCTGGGATCGGCTCGTCCATGCCTACGAATACGAGTTCTCCCGGATCACGGGCAAGGAACCCGAACCCGACGGGAGCATCGCGCCAGACACGATCCTGGGCGGGAACGTCCGTGGATGGATCTGGCGGCTGGACGGGCGCCCCGCGGGGCTCGCGGCCGTGGTCGACCGCGGAGACCATCGCGAGGTGGCGGAGTTCTACGTGGTGCCGCGCTGGCGCGGACGCGGCCAAGGGCGCGAACTGGCGAAGGCGCTGTTCGACGCCTCGCCGGGTTGTTGGGTCGTGAAGCAGCTTGTGGACGCGCCGCAGGCGCGGGCGTTCTGGAAGCGGTGCCTGGCGACCCTACCGTGCCGGAATCTGTCGGAATCGGAGTTCCGGGATCCGTACTGGGGGCCGGTGGTCCGCCAGGAGTTCCATTGGACCGGATCGGGAGCCGCAACCCGCCATGGGCGCGGACGCCGCCAACCGGTTCATGTGTTGCCCTTGTAGGGGCGATTCATGAATCGCCCCTACAAAGCGGCAAACAATCGGCATGTTGGCGGAGGCCGCATGCCGCCGGCATAGGGCCCACACCGCCCCTTCGCGTCAGCGAGTGAGCGTCTTGTAGCGGATGGGCTTCGGATTCTCCGCGTCGATGCCCATGCGCTTCTTGTAGTCGGCTTCGTAGTCGGTCCAGTTGCCCTCGAACCACACCACCTTCGAATCGCCCTCGAAGGCCAGGATGTGCGTCGCGATGCGGTCCAGGAACCAGCGGTCGTGCGAGATCACCACCGCGCAGCCCGCGAAGCCCAGGATGGCCTGCTCCAGCGCCTGCAGGGTCTCGATGTCCAGGTCGTTGGTGGGTTCGTCCAACAGGAGCAGGTTGCCCGCGTGCTGGAGGTTGCGGGCCATGAGCACGCGGTTGCGCATGCCGCCGGAAAGCTGCGAGAGGAGCTTCTGCTGGTCGGGGCCCATGAAGTTGAACAGTCCGCAGTAGGCGCGTGCGTTCATCTTGCGTTCGCCCACCTTGATCTCTTCGTTGCCGCCGGTGATGGCCTCGAAGACGGTCTTGGAATCGTCGAGCGATTCGCGACCCTGTTCCATGGAGATGATCTCCACGGTCTCGCCCATCTTGAAGGTTCCCGCGTCGGGAGTCTCCTGCCCCAGGATCATCTTGAACAGGGTGGTCTTGCCCGCGCCGTTGGGTCCGATCACGCCCACGATGCCCGCGCGCGGAAGCTGGAACGAGAGGTTCTCGTAGAGCACCTTGTCGCCGTAGGCCTTGGCGATTCCGTTGGCGTCGATCACCACGTCGCCCAGGCGCTTGCCGTTGGCGATCTGGATCTGGGCCGACTTCATGGTGTCTTTCTTTTCCTGCGCCAGCAGCTCGTCGTAGGCCTTCAAACGCGCCTTGCTCTTGGCCTGGCGGGCCTTGGGCGAGGACTTGACCCACTCCTGTTCGCGGGCCAGCCGCTTGGCGCGGTCGGATTCCGACTTGTCCTCGTTCTTCATCTTGTCGAGCTTCTGGTCCAGCCATTCGGCGTAGTTGCCCTTCCAGGGCACGCCCTTGCCGTGGTCGAGCTCCAGGATCCAGCCGGTGACGTTGTCCAGGAAGTAGCGGTCGTGGGTGACCAGGATCACCGAGCCCTTGTACTCGCGCAGGTGGCGTTCCAACCAAGCCACCGACTCCGCGTCCAGGTGGTTGGTGGGCTCGTCCAGCAGCAACAGGTCGGGTTGTTCCAGAAGCAGCCGGCACAGCGCCACGCGCCGTTTTTCGCCACCCGACAGGTTCGTGACGGGCCAGTCGCCGGGAGGGCAGCGCAGCGCGTCCATGGCGATCTCCACGTGGCGCTCCAGGCTCCACAGATCCTGCGCGTCGATCACGTCCTGGAGCTTGGCCTGCTCCTCCAGGAGCTTGTTCATCCTGTCGTCTTCCATGGGCTCGGCGAAGGCCATGGAGATCTCGTTGTAGCGGTCCATGATCGCCTGCTTGGCGGCCACGGCCTTCATGACGTTTTCCTTCACCGTCAGGCCGGCGTCCAGCACGGGCTCCTGCGGAAGGTATCCGGCGGTGCGTCCCGGCTCGATCCAGGCCTCGCCGGTGTAGTCCTTGTCGATCCCGGCCATGATGCGCAGCAGGGTGGACTTGCCCGAGCCGTTGGACCCGATGATGCCGATCTTGGCGCCGTAGTAGAACGACAGCGAGATGTCCTTGAGGATCACCTTGTTGGAGGTGTACTCCTTGCACATGCGGTGCATGTAGAACACGAATTTCTCGGGAGCGGTCTTTTCGGCGGCCATGTGGGAGGTCCTCGGATGTGCCGCGCGTCGACCGGGCCGACCCGGCCCGCCTTCGCGCTGCGGCGCGGAACGGAAGTCTAGAATCTCCGGTGGCGAAGCGTCCCCACCGCCATGGGCTTCCGGGGACTAAGTTTGTCGCGACTTTCCGGGAACGAAGCATTCTTGGAACGGCATGCAAACCAGTCGGAATCCATCCAGAAACATGGGAATCGCATGAACACGGAACTCTACATCCAAGCCTTCTTGTCGCTGGTGGGCGGCCTCGGGCTCTTCCTTCTGGGCATGCGCAAGCTGTCCGACGGGCTCCAGACCATCGCCGGACCCAGCCTCAAGCGCATGATCGCGGCCGTCACCGGCAACCGGTTCACCGCGGTGGGCGTGGGCGTGGTGGTCACGACCGTGATCCAGAGCAGCAGCATCACCACCGCCCTGACGGTGGGTCTGGTCAACAGCGGGATCATGAATCTGACCCAATCGATCGGCGTCATCATGGGCGCCAACATCGGGACCACCATCACCGGCTGGGTGCTGGTCCTGAAAGTGGGCGTGTACGGGCTCCCGTTGGCCGGGGCCGCCGCGATGGTGTACATCTTCAGCAAGCGCGAGACCCCCCGCTACATCGCCATGACCTTGCTCGGGCTGGGCCTCGTGTTCCTGGGGCTGGAGATCATGAAGGACGGACTGGCGCCGCTTCGCGACGTTCCGGAGTTCAAGGCATGGTTCCACGCCTTCCACGCGGACTCCTACCTGGGCGTGCTCAAGTGCGCACTGGTGGGATGCGTCCTGACCATGGTGGTGCAATCCAGCAGCGCCACCCTGGGCATCACGATCGCCATGGCCAGCCAAGGGCTGATCCCCTTCGAGACCGCCGCCGCGCTGGTCCTGGGCGAAAACATCGGAACCACCATCACCGCGCTGCTCGCCGGCCTCGGCGGCAACCTCAACGCCCGTCGCGCGTCGTGGTTCCACTCCATCTTCAACATCCTGGGCGTCATGTGGGCGACCGCGATCTTCCCGTGGTATCTGACGATCGTGGAATGGTTCGTGGCCACCTTCCTGGGCGTCCCCGAGATCCGCGCCATGGCCCCAGAGGGCAGCAAGGAGATGTTCCCGGTGGTGGTGACGGGAATCGCCACGGTGCACACCCTGTTCAACGTCACCAACACCCTCCTGTTCCTGCCGTTCACGGCCATGTTCGGGCGCCTGCTGGGGAAGGTGGGCAAGGAATCCACCGACACCGCGACCATGCGCCTGGCGAGGCTCGACGACTCCACGCTGAACTCCCCCTTCGCGGCGCTGGAGCAGGTGGAACACGAAATCGACCAGATGGGCTCACAGCTCGTCGACATGATGGGCAACCTCCGCTGCTGCCTC
>ENA-UPSM01003380-UPSM01003380.1-activated-sludge-metagenome-genome-assembly--contig:-NODE-3380-length-17947-cov-4.973564_pt1 | contig 17947 bp, 20 predicted proteins | sample MGYA00238181_ERZ773283 | MGnify/ENA primary metagenome ERZ773283 (study PRJEB29023, sample SAMN05720199) | activated sludge metagenome | isolation source: Anaerobic digester | place: Japan...
CTACGCAATGAGTGTTATAGTTCAACGTGCATTGCCTGATGTATAAATGATTTTTTCATTTCTTCTTCAATATTTATAGGCAGTATCTTTTGATTCTCATAATTCAAATCAATTACCTCCAAAGCTTATCTTAAATATCAAGATTCCTTACATACTTAGCATTATGTTCAATAAACTCTCTTCTGGGCTCCACTTTATCTCCCATTAATACTGTAAATATCTCATCGGCTGCCACGGCATCCTCCATTGTTACCTGGAGTATGATCCTTGTTTCAGGATTCATTGTAGTATCCCACAGCTGCTCAGCGTTCATCTCTCCAAGACCCTTGTACCTCTGTATGCTGGAACCCTCTCTACCTATATCCTTGAACAATTTTTCAAGCTCTTTGTCATTATATGCATAATAGTCTTTATTCTTCTTCCGTACTTTGTAAAGCGGCGGCTGTGCAATATAAACATATCCGGCTTCTATCAAAGGACTCATGTACCTATAGAAAAATGTCAGAAGCAGAGTTCTTATATGTGCACCGTCTACATCGGCATCAGTCATCATTATTATCTTGCCGTATCTCATTTTTTCTATATTGAAATCGTCGCTTATACCGGCTCCAAAAGCTGTTATCATTGCTCTTATCATCTCGCTGTTCAATATTCTGTCAAGCCGTGCTTTTTCTACGTTAAGTATTTTACCTCTCAACGGAAGTATTGCCTGATACCTTCGGTCCCTCCCCTGCTTTGCAGAACCTCCCGCAGAATCTCCTTCAACTATATATATTTCACAAAGGCTGGGATCCCTCTCAGAGCAGTCTGCCAATTTACCGGGAAGTGTAGTGCTTTCCAGTACGTTTTTCCTCCTTGTCAGCTCTCTTGCCTTTTTTGCTGCCTCCCTGGCCCTTGCTGCAGTCAGTGCTTTCTCGACAATAATTTTTGCGTTTGAAGGATTTTCTTCCAAAAATGCTTCAAATTTTTCCACAACGATACTGTCAACTATTCCTCTGACCTCAGGGTTTCCAAGCTTTGTCTTGGTCTGTCCCTCAAACTGGGGGTCGGTAAGTCTGATGCTGATTACGCATGACATTCCTTCTCTTACATCTTCTCCAATAAGATTGGTATCATTTTCTTTGAGAAATTTATATTTTCTTGCATAATCATTTATCACTTTGGTTACAGCATTCTTGAAGCCGCTCATATGGCTTCCGCCTTCTAATGTGTTAATATTGTTTGCAAAGCTGAAAATACTCTCTGCATAACCGTCATTATACTGAAGAGCTATTTCAACATCAACGTCGTCTTTTTTGGCTTCAAAATATATCGGCTCCTTATGAAGAACCTCTCTGTTCTTATTAAGATGCTTAACAAAAGATATTATTCCGCCTTCATATTGAAAGGTCTTTTCTGTACCGTCCCTTTCATCTTTGAGAATTATTTTTATTCCTTTGTTAAGGAATGCAAGCTCTCTAAGCCTGTGTTCCAATATATCAAAGCTGTATTCCAGTTCATCGAATACTTCACTGTCTGGCTTGAAGGATACTCTTGATCCTGTGCTCTTTGTCGTACCGATGACTTTTAATTCTGTAACGGGAAAACCCCTTTCGTATCGCTGATGGTATATCTTACCGTCCCTTTTAACCTCGACCTCAAGCCATTCTGATAGAGCATTGACTACGGATACTCCGACACCGTGCAAACCGCCGGAAACCTTATAGCCTCCTCCTCCGAATTTACTTCCCGCATGAAGAACTGTAAGAGCTACTTCTACTGCAGGTTTGTTAAGCTTTGGATGCATTCCTACCGGAAAACCTCTTCCGTCATCTTCGTTACTGATTGAATTATCAGGATGTATGGTTACTTTTATATTTTTACAGGCACCTACCAATGCCTCATCAATGCTGTTGTCCACTACTTCCCAAACCAAATGATGAAGGCCCCTGCTGCCGGTGCTGCCTATATACATTCCTGGTCTTTTTCTGACTGCTTCCAGTCCTTCAAGTACTTGAATCTGTTCTGCTTCATATGTGCCTTCAAACTTCTTTTCTTCCATTCCTATTCCCCCTCTACTTCAGCGATATGTCTTTTATGAATCCTGCTCTTTTATACAAGGTTACAGAAGAAATGGGAGACAAATATATTATTGTCTTTTTGTTCTTTTCCGTCAGTATAACGGACTTTTCTTCATCCTCTGATATTTTTCTTATAAAGCCCTCATCCTCTGCAGTCTTTAAAAACTCTTTCGTAATACTGGATGTACTGCTGGATTCTATATCCATTATTGAAATTATATCCTTCAGAGATATTACAACATCTCCTCCAAGATGCATAAACATCAACTTGTCCTCCCTTGCACCCTTATTAACTTATTCTGTTCATACCATATTATTATAACCTTTCCTGAAAAAAACTAAAAGCTAATCTTTTACTATCATCCCGCTTTTTACTTTATATGTACGGGATTCTTCAAACATAAGCCTTTCAAGATATTCTACATTGGTACAGGTAATGATTGCCTGCATATCTTTAATAAATTCAATCAGGTATTTTTGCCGTTCCGCATCAAGCTCTGAAAAAACATCATCCAGCAGAAGTACAGGCAGCTCTCCCGTCTCTTCTTTCATATATTTGAGTTCTGATATTTTTAATGAGAGAAGGGTTGTCCTCTGTTGACCCTGGGATGAATATGTTTTAACCTCTGTTCCATTGATAAAGAATAATATATCATCCCTATGGGGTCCTTTGTGTGTAACGCTTCTTCTCATATCAGCATTAATGTGGTTTTCCAAGGCACTGATAAAATTCTCTTTTATTTCCTTTTCTGAATTATTACAATACTTTATTGACGAATTATATTTAATATCCAGCTTTTCTTTTCCGTTGGATATTTTTTTATGAATATCAGCTGCCATACAGCATATGCTGCATATGAAATCTTGTCTCGCTTTTATTATCCTGGTACCAAAATCAGCTAATTGTTCGTTCCATACATCTATGGTCTTAAGAATGCTTGAATTTGTTCTTGCTTCTTCAAGCAGGTTGTTCCTCTGTTCAAGAGTCCTGAGATACTGAACCAGATTATAATAATAACCCGGTTTTACCTGTGATAGTATTATGTCAATGAATCTTCTTCTTTCAACAGGCCCCTCCTTTATTATCTTCATATGGTCGGGAGAAAAAATGACAGTATTAAGATTTCCTATCAATTCTCCTATCTTAAACAACCTTATTCCGTTCTTTTTAATTTGTTTTTTAAGGCTTTTATTTAAATATATTTCTATTCTCTCTTCTTCTTCTTTTTGATAATCTATTCTTATTCTAGCATCTTCACTATTCCATCTGATAAGCTCCATGTCTTTTTGTGTCCGGTGAGATTTGCCGGTAGACGCCATATATATGGATTCTATTATATTGGTTTTTCCCTGTGCGTTCTGGCCGTAAAATATATTAACTCCTTTGCCCAGCTCAATATCAAGCTCTTTATAGTTTCTGAAATTCTTCAAATCAATCCTTTTTATATACAATATAAGCACCCCTATAATTTATTAGATAAGCTTGATTTCTTCGCCAAAAACCTCTATAACATCTCCCCTGCGGAGCTTTTTGCCCCTTGCCTTCTCTGTATTTCCGTTAACCTTTACCAATCCGTCCATAATCATATTCTTTGCCTCTCCGCCGGATCCTGCAATATTTTCAAACTTCAAGAACTGATCTAGCTTAATAAAATCTGTTTCTATTTTTGTTTCTCTCATAGTATCACTCTCTTCTCTTTTAACTAAAGGGCTGCTGCGAAATATGGTTTTGCAGCAGCCCCTTTAATTTAGTTGTTCTTTTTGAACCTTGCAGGAAGAACCAGATACAGGTAATCCTCATCCTTAACAGGTCTTATAATGCTTGGGCTTACGTTTGTAGTGAATTCTATTGTTATTTCTTCGCTTTCTATCACTTTAAGCACATCTATGAAATACTTTGCGTTAAATGCAATTTCTATATCGTTTCCTTCTTTTTGTACTTTAAGTTCCTCGTGTACATCACCATTCTGCGAATTGGACATAATAACCATCATATCATCGTTTATTTCAAATTTTATCATATTATTGCTGGAGTCTCTTGCAAATAAAGCTGCTCTGTCGCATGCCTCCATAAGCAGGTTTGAAGATACCTTTATTTTTATTTTATATTCTGCAGGTATTATCTGTTTATAGTTTATGAATTCCCCTTCTAAAAGTCTTGATACTATTATTGTATCCTCAATTTGAACCTGAATGTGGTTTTTTGAAAAATATATGTTTACGTTATCTTCACTTTCATTTATTATTTTTCCTATCTCAGACAAGGTTTTTCCAGGAATAACGGCTTTAAAATCATTATCATTCATAATAATATTATTCTTTACCGCCATTCTGAAACCATCAAGAGCCACCATAGTAAGTTCTTTACCTGCTACGTCAAAAAGTACTCCTGTTAGTATTGGCCTGACTTCATCAGTGGATACTGCAAATATCGTCTTTTTTATCATATCCTTTAGAACATTTTGTTTAATTGTGATTCCGTTCTCCTTTTTCACGACCGGAAGATCGGGATATTCATCATAAGAAAGAGTAACAATCTTGAATTTTGAGCCTTCGCTTTTTATGCTGACAAAATTTCCTTCTGCTGTTTCTATTTCTATATCTGAATCGGGAAGTTTTCTGACTATGTCTCCTACCATTCTTGAAGACAGCACAACTTTGCCGGGTTCAATAACATCAACATTTGATACTGTTTCTATTCCTATTTCGAGATCTGTTGCCGTAAGCTTAAGCTTGCCGCCTTTTGCATCAAAAAGAATTCCTTCCAATATAGGAAGAGTGGTTTTTGAAGGAACTGCTTTTTGAACTACATTTATGGATTCCAATAATGTAGATTTTGTAGTTATTATTTTCATTGTGGATAACCTCCGATACTTATTTTAATATAATATAATAAAATAATTTTAGTAGTAATAGTAGTAGGTGCTGTTGATAAGTGCAAAAACCCCAAAGCCCCTGCTTTAAGAAAGAATACGTATGTTTACAATCTGTGGAGTTTATGAAGGAATTCTGTTGATAGAAAAGTATAACTAAAATAATTAAAAAACTTATAAACAGGTTATTAATATTATATCAACAGGATATTAACCTTCAATTTTGCTTTTTAACTCCTCCAGAACGGATTTTAACTGAGAGTCAATTTTTATATCGGAGGATATTTTTTCATATGCATGCATTATTGTTGTATGGTCTCTGCCGAATTCTTCACCTATCCGCGGTAAGGAAAGATCTGTAAGCTCTCTGCAGAGGTACATTGCAATCTGCCTTGGCAATACAACGGATTTGTTTCTTTTTTTTGCATTGAAATCCTCGGTTTTTAAATTGTAATAACTTCCTACAACATCTTTTATAGTTGAGGGAGTAACCTTTTTTGGTTTTGAGTTTGATAATATATCCTTTAAAGCTTCATTTGCAAGTTCTTCATTAATTTCACCGTTTGTAAGGGAAGAATATGCCACAACCCTTATCAATGCTCCTTCAAGCTCTCTGATATTTGAATGGATTTTTTTTGCAATAAGCAGCATAACATCATCAGATATCGAAAGATTCTCTGATTTTGCTTTTTTTCTTAATATAGCGATTCTGGTTTCCAGATCCGGAGGTTGTATATCGGCTATCAAACCCTGTTCAAATCTTGATCTGAGCCTTTCTTCCAGGGTTCTTATTTCCTTAGGAGGCCTATCGCTGGATATGATTATTTGTTTGTTAGCCTCATACAGAGAATTAAAGGTGTGGAAGAATTCCTCCTGGGTGCTTTCTTTTCCGGCTATGAACTGTATATCATCTATTAAAAGCACGTCTACATTTCTGTATTTGCTTCTGAATTCGTTATTTCTGTCGTCTCTGATGGAATTTATAAGTTCGTTTGTAAAGGTTTCTGAAGAAATATAAACGACCTTGGATCTTATATTCTGTTTAAGTATGTAGTGGCCTATTGCATGCATAAGGTGGGTCTTGCCCAATCCGACCCCTCCATATATGAAAAGGGGATTATACGCTTTGGCAGGTGATTCTGCTACAGCAACAGAGGCTGCATGAGCAAGACGGTTACTGTTTCCTATTACAAAGGTTTCAAAAGTATATTTAGGGTTCAAAGAGGAATTGACGGATTCCTCAGATTGATTTATTTCAGACCGTTCTGTCATTATAGATGTAAAATTCTCTTCGGAGGGAATGATCAACCTTATATCGTAATATTCAGAGGTAACCTGTTTTAATGCATTTTTTATCAACTTGCTGTATCTTGCTTCAAGTATGCCTTTTGTAAAATCATCCGGCACAGAGAATGTAATAAGATTTTCCCTTATAGAAACAGGTTGTATGGCTTTAAGCCAGGTATTAAAGCTTACCTCTGTCAATTCAACCTTAATTACGTTTAAAGTTTTTTCCCAGATTTCAACTAATTGAGAATACATAGAATGCCTCCTTAACCGATAATTCTCTTCATTCCTATGTCTCGAGACAGGTATATGGAAAATTGCGGTGTAAATTTCTAAGTATGAATAAAAATGTGATTAACTTGTTAATATATACTGTAAATATTGTTAATATAATCTGTATAAGATGTTAATATAAACAAACGTATCTATCAGATTATTGACAATAAAATAGAAGTTAATACACACAAACAGGTTATACACAAATTATGCACAGTTGTTGATAACTTCAGTAAATATGCCGAGTTATACACATCATATAATTATAATAGCAAAAAAGGTGGTCAAGTTCAATAAAAATAAGAATATCTTGAATAACGGCAAAGATATTGAAAATACTTTGTTTGCACTTAATATGGCAAACTATGCAGCTGCATCTGATGCAGCAAAAGATTGTATTGACACAAACTATCAATGCCTATATAATTTTAATAGTAAAGTGGTGAATTATGCTTTATTGCATTAAGCTAATTCCTTTGAAATAAAGATATACTCACAGATTAGGGGGTGCATAATATGTTAATGACATATCAGCCAAAAAAGAGACAAAGAAAAAAAGTTCATGGCTTCCGGGAGAGAATGAGCACAGCTACAGGCAGAGAAGTCCTCAGAAGGCGAAGAAGAAAAGGTAGAAAAAGACTGACAGTATAAGGCCGCGAACTGTGGCCTTTTTCTGTATGAAGGGGAAGAGACAGGATATGACAACACTGCATAAGCTTAAGAAAAACTATGAGTTCAAAAAAGTATATAATGAAGGAAAGTATTATGTAGAAAAATTTGTTGTCATGTATATAATTTCAAATGATTCAAATTTTAACAGAGTGGGTTTCTCGGTAAGCAAGAAGGTTGGAAAAAGCGTAGTCAGAAATAAAATCAAAAGGCGGATGAAGGAAGCATACAGAAAGTTTGCCGATACTGCAAAATTAGGTTATGATATTGTTTTTACAGCAAGGGCAGGAAGCGGGTCAGCGGATTATTCAATGATTGAGAATAATATAATATCAATTTTGAAAAGGGCCAGGCTTAAAAAAAGCGAGGAATAAATGAGAAAAATCCTTATAGCTATTATTAAGATATATCAGTTATTTATATCTCCATTATCAAGAGGGAAATGCAGATTCATTCCTACTTGCTCGAACTATGCAATTGAAGCAATTGACAGGCACGGAGTCATACATGGGCTATATCTGTCCGCAGGAAGAATTCTAAGATGTAATCCGCTTAATCCCGGCGGTTATGATCCCGTACCGGAGAAGAAGAATCTTTAGTTTGATTATAACGAGGCGAAAAGTATTCCAATAAGGGTTTATATATATCTTCTGCCTCGAAATTTTGCCATAAACTGAAATATAAGGGGGAAAAGATTTGTTAGATTTTATTGCCGAACCTTTAGGTGCGTTGTTGAAGTTCATTTTTGACTTTGTAGGAGATTACGGATACTCAATAATTATTTTTACAATATTAACAAAGGTATTACTGCTCCCTATTAATATCAAGCAGACTGAATCCACAAAAAGAATGAATGAAATAAACCCGAAAATGAAGGAGATTCAGGAAAAGTACAAGAACGACAAGGAAAAGATGAATCAAAAGCTTATGGAGCTGTATAAGGAGCATAATTATAATCCTGCTTCGGGATGTCTTCCGGCACTCATTCAAATGCCTATTCTTTTTGCATTGTTTTATGTCATACAGAATCCGGTAAAGTATGTATTTAAGGATGCTAATGTATACGCTGAGATTGCCAAGAATTTTTGGTGGCTTTTAGATCTGGGTAAACCGGAAATGCAGGCGACATTGATTAAAGTTGCGGGATTTGGAGTGCCGATACTGGCTATATTATCAGCAGCTACAACATATTATCAGATGAAGATGATAAGTTCTCCCAAATCCAAAACAGAAAAGGGCAAGGCAGATGCGGCAGCTCAGACACAGAGCATGATGACAAATATAATGCCTATTATGTTCGGATGGATTACTCTCAGTGTTCCTTCCGGGCTTGCCTTGTATTGGGTTGCCGGTAATATATTTACGATTATACAGCAGTATTTCATGATGAAGCCGAAGCCTCAGGCTGCTAAGAAGGAGGAATAATAGATATGATTACGGTTGAAAAAACGGCAAGAACAGTGGAAGAAGCTGTACAATCTGCTCTGGAGGAATTAGAGGCTGAAAAGGATAATGTGGATATTGAGATATTGGAACAGCCAACAAAAGGAATATTCGGGATACTTGGCTCTAAAAATGCGAAAGTAAGAGTGACTCTTAAAGAGAAAAAAACCACTGAGAAAAGTGTTAATAGGGAAATAGAGAATAAAGAAATAAGAATAACCGAATATACTCTGGAGAAGGAAAGAGCAAGAAAGTTTTTGAGAGACGTATTGGAAGCCATGGATATAAAAGCAGAAATTAGGGTAAAGGATATAAACGAAAGCTTATATATCAATCTTTCAGGTCCAAAGATGGGTATGATTATAGGGAGAAGAGGGCAGACACTGGATTCCCTTCAATATCTTGTAAGTCTTGTTGTTAACAAGGATAAGGAAAGAGACAGCTTCGTAAAGGTTATACTTGATACTGAGGATTATAGGAGGAAGAGGGAAGAGACGCTTCAGAGGCTTGCCAGAAGGCTTGCCGACAGGGCTCGGAAGACAGGTAAGAATATAGAGCTTGAGCCTATGAATCCATATGAAAGACGAATAATACATTCTACACTTCAGGAAGTTGAAGGCATAACAACTTTTAGTGAAGGGGAAGAGCCGTACAGAAAAGTTATCATATCAAATAAATAGAAAACTTCTATTGAAATATTGTTGGAAAGAATGAACGGGGTGTCGCAAATTTGGCGATATCCCTTTTAATATTTTTGTGCGCATCTGAAGAATAATGCGACGTAAATAACAGCCTGCATGACCAAGCAAGAGCTTGTATAGCGCAGGGACACGGGGACGTTTAATCTGTCCCGCTGAAAGCAGGACAGATTAAACGTCCCCGCGTCCCTGGTCCCCATGTCCCTCAGATGCGTCGCATTCTTCATATATTATGCATCAGTCTATTTATAAATTTGTTTCCAAAATTTGAACAGTGATATATAATAACCTATATGTACATATTTAAAACGTTGTAAACAATAATAAGAACAGTACAGCTGACTCTAAGGAGAGGATATAATGCTGGATAGGACGATAGCTGCAATAGCTACTGCTCCGGGTGAAGCCGGGATAGGGATTGTGAGAATAAGCGGCGAGAAATCCACAGAAATATTAAAAAAAGTTTTCAAGCCAAAGAGGGTTATGGATATAGATGATATACCTTCAAGAACGGTGGTATATGGCCATGCTGTTGACAGCAAAGGTGCGATTATTGATGAAGTGCTTGTGATTATTATGAGAAAGCCTTATTCATATACTACGGAAGACATTGTTGAGCTGCACTGTCATGGAGGAATTGTACCCATCAGAAGGATAATGGAAGAAGTTCTGAGAAACGGTGCCGATATTGCTGAGCCGGGGGAATTTACAAAGCGTGCTTTTCTTAATGGAAGAATAGACTTGGCTCAGGCGGAGGCAGTTATTGATGTTATCACAGCGAAGACAGAAACCGGGCTGAATGCTGCACTTAACCAACTGGAAGGGGAGCTGTCGAAAGAGATAAAGAAGATCATGGAAAAGTTACTTTCTATGCTTGCCCACATTGAAGCTTCGATAGATTTCCCCGAGCATGATGTGGAAGAGATTACGGCTGCTAACATAAAGAATATGCTTCTGGAAGCAAAGGCTTCAGTTCTGGAGCTTGCAGAGTCCTTCGACGAGGGTAAAATTGTCAGGGATGGCTTAAGCACGGCAATTATAGGGCGTCCAAATGTCGGGAAGTCGTCTCTTCTGAACGTTCTTCTGAAAGAGAACCGTGCCATAGTAACAGAGATACCGGGAACAACAAGGGATATAATCGAAGAATACCTTAATATAGGGGGAGTATTGGTAAGGCTTATTGATACGGCAGGTATCAGAGAGCCTGAGGATATAGTTGAGCGTATCGGAGTGGAGAGGACAAAAGGCGCCATCAGTAATTCAGATCTGATTATCTTGGTGCTGGACGCATCCGATGAGCTGCGCCAGGAAGATAATGAGATTATCGATTTAATAATAGATAAAAAAGTAATAGCTGTATTGAATAAAACAGACTTGGGACTTGTTATTGATGAGGAGTATTTGAAAGGCCTTTTCGGAGAGGACAATATCATAAGAATGTCGGTAAAGAACCGGATCGGGATAGATAAACTGGAGGAAAGGATAAAGGGCTTGGTATATCATGGGAAGCTGAGTGTAAGTAAAAACAGCATGGTTACAAATATCAGGCACAAGAACCTTCTGGACAGAGCTCTTGAGAATATTAAAAGAGCAATATTATCAATAGAGGAGAATATTCCTATAGACTTGATATCGGTTGATATAAGGGAAGCATGGAACAGTCTTGGAGCGATAACAGGCGATACCGTTGAGGAAGATATCGTTAAAGAGATATTCAGTAAATTCTGTATAGGTAAATAGAGGTGTGGATATGGAATATACAGCAGGTAAATATGATGTTGTAGTCATAGGAGCAGGACATGCCGGCAGTGAGGCTGCTCTGGCATGTGCAAGACTGGGATTTAAGACCCTGGTTACGGCAATAAATCTCGACAGTATAGCAATGCTGGCATGTAATCCTTCCATTGGAGGCCCTGCAAAAGGCAACCTTGTTAGGGAGATAGATGCATTGGGTGGTGAAATGGGTATAAATGCCGACAGAACAATGCTTCAGATAAGAATGCTGAATACCAGGAAGGGACCTGCAGTAAGAGCATTGAGAGCACAGATTGATAAAAAGCTGTATCAGGATAGAATGAAAAGAGTGATGGAGAATCAAGAAAATCTTCAGATTAAACAGACGGAAATTACAAGGATTATTGTGGAAAATGACAGGGTCAAAGGTGTTGTGACAAGTCTTGGAGCAATATTTGAATGCCGGTCTGTGATTTTGGCTACGGGGGTATATCTTAAGGGAAAAGTTGTGATTGGAGAGATAAGCTATGATGGAGGTCCCAACGGGCTTTTTCCGGCGGCAAAGCTCTCTGACTGCCTTGAGGATCTGGGAATAAAGCTGATGCGGTTCAAAACGGGAACTCCGGCCAGAATAGACGGTAAGACGGTGGATTTCGGGAAGATGACTGAACAGCCGGGAGACAGGGATATAAATACGTTTTCCTTTATGACCGGGGACATGGAAATAGATCAATTATCGTGCTATCTTACATATACAAACAAAGGGACTCATGATATTATTAGGAAAAACCTCCACAGATCTCCGCTTTATACAGGAGACATTGTCGGAGTGGGACCCCGCTACTGTCCTTCAATAGAGACAAAGATAGTATCCTTCCCTGACAGGGAGGAGCATCAGATATTTATAGAGCCTGAAGGGATTAATACCAGAGAGATGTATGTACAGGGGATGTCCTCCAGCTTGCCGGAGGATGTGCAGCTTGATATTCTCCATAGTGTAAAAGGACTGGAAAACTGCCACATGATGAGAACAGCTTATGCTATTGAATATGATTGCATTGATCCTACCCAGCTGCAGTTAAGCCTTGAGCATAAGAAAATATCCGGTTTATTTTTTGCCGGCCAGATCAATGGCACTTCCGGTTATGAAGAAGCTGCAGCCCAGGGATTAATTGCAGGAATAAATGCGGTTTTAAGTCTCAGAGGCAAAGAGCCTTTAATTTTAGACAGATCTGAGGCTTATATCGGAGTACTGATTGATGATCTTGTAACAAAAGGAACAAACGAACCATACAGGCTTATGACTTCAAGAGCCGAGTACAGGCTTATTCTAAGGCAGGACAATGCTGATCTCAGACTCACGCAGAAGGGATATGACATAGGACTTGTATCTGAGGAGAGATATAAGAGATACCTTGAAAAAAAGAATAATATAGAAAGAGAAATAGACAGGCTGAAGAAGAAGAGTATTTCAATGACAGAGGATGTAAAGGATTTCTTAATGAACAGGGGAAGCGCGGAGATAAAAGGAGGCATAAGCCTTTATGAGCTTTTGAAGAGACCGGAGATAGAATACGGTTCTCTGAAGGAGATTGACGAAGAAATGCCTGAATTGGACAGAGAAACAGCCGAAGAAATAGAAATAATGATAAAATACGAAGGATATATTAAGAAACAGCTGCAGCAAGTAGAGCAATTTAAAAAGCTGGAAAGCAAGAAAATACCGGAGAATATAAATTTCGTAGATATAAAGGGGCTTTCCCTGGAAGCAAGGCAAAAGCTTGACAGTATAAGTCCTGCCAATCTGGGCCAGGCTTCCAGGATTTCCGGGGTATCCCCGGCAGATATATCGGTACTTATGGTATATCTTGAACAGATTAGAAGGAGCCGAGGGGGTGAGCAGGCTGGAAAACAGGAAAATACTGATTGACGGACTAATGGAACTGGGGATTGAACCGACAAATAAAAAGGTGGATAAGCTTATAGCATTTAAGGAAATAATGCTGGAATGGAATGAAAACGTGAACCTTACGGCAATTACTGAAGAAAAGGAGATATTCATCAAGCATTTTCTTGATTCGGCTACCTGTCTGTCTGAAGGATATATAAAAGAAGGCATGAACATAATAGATGTCGGTACCGGTGCGGGATTCCCCGGGATTCCCGTTATGATTCTGATGGATGGACTCAAAATGACACTGCTGGATTCTCTTAACAAGAGAGTAATATTTTTGAGCGAAGCAATTAAGAAACTTGATTTAAGAGATATCACCGCTGTTCACGGAAGGGCGGAGGAAGCAGGGGTCAATAAAGCTTACAGGGAATGTTACGATATTGTTCTGTCCAGGGCAGTGGCATCACTGAACGTTTTATGCGAATATTGCCTTCCTTTTGCGAAGATCGGAGGATATTTCCTTTGTCAAAAAGGCCCTGAAATTGAAGAGGAGATTGGTAACGCGTCATCAGCTATCAAAATTCTTGGAGGAATAATAAGGGAGGTAAAGGAGTATAAACTGCCTTTCAGTGATATCAGGCACAATATAATAGTTATTGAAAAGGTTTCAGCAACTCCGACAAAATATCCCAGAAAGCCGGGGAAACCGGCATCAAATCCTATAATATAGCTGAAAAAACCAGAAATTTGTTATATGAAAAACAGCTGAAAATGAGTAAAATCAATCTTTCTCAGGCAGGAAGTCAAAGGTTTGTAGCGAATATAAAAAAGTAAATCATGTGGTATGGAGAGGAATGAAAGATTTGAATGATAGAAAAGAAATAATTAATATACCGATTGATGAAATAGCTCCAAACCCATATCAGCCTAGAAAGGAATTCAATGGATCTTCCCTGGAGGATTTGGCTTCTTCAATTAAAGAATATGGGGTTCTTCAGCCTATCAATGTAAGAAAAATTGGAGAAAAAGGATATGAACTGATCTCGGGGGAAAGAAGGCTTAGAGCATCAAAGCTTGCGGGAAAGAGTCATATACCGGCAGTAATAATAGAGGTTGTTGAACAGGATTCTGCTGTAATTGCGCTGATAGAGAACCTGCAGAGAGAAGATTTGAACTTCATGGAAGAAGCAGAGGGTTATCATAATTTGATAAATGACCACGGGATGACTCAGGAAGAGCTTGCCAGAAAGGTGGGCAAAAAGCAATCCACTATAGCTAATAAGCTGAGGCTTCTGAAGCTCAAGGACAGCATCAAAAAGACAATACTGGAGAATGAACTGACAGAGAGGCATGCAAGGGCGTTGCTGAAGCTTCCGGATGATATACTGCAGGAGAAAGCTCTCAAGAGCATAATTAAAAAGTCTCTCAACGTAAAAAAGACTGAAGAGATGGTTGACAAGATGCTTGATGAAGTGGCGGCAGTGGCAGAGGAGCCTAAGAAGAAAAGAATCAAAGGAAAAATGAATTATAATATTTATGTAAACACCCTGAAAAATGCCTGCAAGGAGTTTCTGACGGCGGGCTGCAAGGTTGAATATGATCAGGTTGATAAGGGAGAATTCATTGAGATAACAGTAAAAATACCCAAAAATGTATAAAAAGGGTAAAATACAAAAAATGTGACACAGTCACATTTTTTATATTTTACCCTTTAGTATCAATAGGCCCATTGCAATGAACAAAATGCCGGCCGCATTCTGAATATATTGAGGAGGAACATGTTTCGTTATATAAGCTCCGGCGAAAACTCCAATAAAGGATGAGCATATCAAAGCCAAGCTTGCGCCTATGAATACGGCAGCTATTGAGTTGGATTTTGCAGAGAGCAGCATAGTCGCAAGCTGTGTCTTGTCACCCAGCTCGGCTATAAAGACAAGGAAGAATGTATAAAGTATGGATTTTAACATTTTGGTCCTCCTTATTTGTATTGGTGGGAGAGTCTTTGGCAAATTCATATTCTATTTGTTTTTTTAATCTGATATATTATATATATGGAATAATGTGTGCTGTATACTAAATAATCCGGCAGAGCATGCATATACATTGATAATTATGTATATTCACAATATATTTATTCCCGGATGTGAGCATTTATGTTTAAGAAAAGGATGTACATTTGCGTCTATATCCCTTTATAATAATAGCGGTTTGATATATTATTAGAATATACATAATGACGAAAAAGAAAGAAATTAATCAGAATACAATAGTACAATGAGAGGTGTATGCTATGTCCAAATCAATAGCTGTCTTTAATCAGAAGGGTGGGGTGGGGAAAACCACAACGGTCATAAATTTGTGTGCATGTCTGGCAAACAGGGGAAAGAAAGTGCTGATGATTGATATCGACCCCCAGGGTAATACTACCAGCGGGGTTGGGATTGATAAAACAACACTGGAAAAAACGATTTATGATGTACTTATAAATGATAGCGACCCAAGGGATTGCATTATTGACACAAATAGGGAGAATCTCTTCATAATACCTTCAAGTGTCCAGCTGGCAGGTGCGGAGATTGAATTGACCGAGATGAACAAAAGGGAATTGAAGCTTCGGGAATGCATAGACAGTATAAAGGACGAGTATGATTATATATTCATTGACTGTCCTCCGTCCCTTGGTTTGTTATCAATAAATGCCCTTTCTGCAGTAGACAGTGTATTGATACCTATACAATGCGAGTATTATGCCTTGGAAGGGGTTAGCCAGTTGATGAACACCATAAAGCTTGTCAAGAAAAGCCTTAATCCTGATTTGGATATAGAAGGAGTTGTACTGAGCATGTTCGACGGCAGGACAAACCTTTCGATACAGGTTGTAGATGAGGTCAAAAAGTATTTCAGGGGAAAGGTCTATACCACAATGATTCCCAGGAATGTAAGGCTTGCTGAAGCACCAAGCTATGGAATGTCAATTATTGAATATGATATAAAATCCAAGGGTGCGGAATCTTATATGGATTTGGCCGATGAATTCATAGAATTAAGTGAGGATGTGATTTAAATGGTTAGCAAGAGAGGATTGGGAAAAGGACTTGGCGCGCTTATTCCTGAAGGTGAAGAGTCAGATCGGAACTCAATAGTGGAAATAAAAATTACAGATATTGAAGCCAACGATAGGCAGCCCAGGAAGGCATTTAATGATGAGACACTGGTGGATCTTTCAGAGTCTATTAAAGAGCATGGTGTGGTGCAGCCCATAATTGTAAGAAAACTGGGAAGCAGTTATCAGATTATTGCCGGAGAACGAAGATGGAGAGCCGCAAGGCTGGCCGGGAAGAAGACTATACCGGCAATTGTGAAGGAATGCAGCGATCTGGAGGTAATGGAGCTTGCTCTTATTGAGAATCTACAAAGAGAAGATTTGAATTCTATTGAAGAAGCTACGGCCTATAAGAGCCTTATTGAAGAATATAACATGACTCAGGATGAAATATCGAAGAAAATAGGGAAGAGCAGGCCTGCAATTGCGAATTCGCTAAGATTGCTTCAACTCCCCCAGGAAATCAAGAATATGATTGCGGAAGGGAAGATATCCCAAGGGCATGCCAGGGCTTTGCTTTCAATATCAGGGGAAAAGAAGCAAATAGATATGGCAGAAAAGATCATCGCCCAGCAATTAAATGTCAGACAGATTGAGAAACTGGCAAAGGATACAAAGCAGAAAAAGAAAAAGGAAGTATTGCCTGATGCATATCAGATAGAAATCAATCAATTGGAAGAAAGATTAAGGGCGGCATTGGGTACTAAGGTGACTATACATCATAAGAAAAATAAGGGCAGTATAGAAATTGAATATTATAGCGATGAAGAGTTTGATAGAATTTTTGATTTGCTGGAAAAATGAGGGTTTATTTAAACGACTTATATTCGATTATTTTTTGTTTCATAATGATTTTATATTATGAAAGCAAAAAATTAATTATACATAATATTAATGCGTATATGGGGGTTTTGATATATGCAGCAGTATATCTTGAGTTCTTTTGTGTCAAATAGGGGAGGCGGCAATAAAGCAGCTGTTGTTTTTGATGATTATGGGATGCCGTTTTGGCAGATGCTTGAACTGGCGAAGAAAAACAATTTTTCAGAGACTGCTTTTATTGATTTTAATAAAAGTGACGGAAATAAATTCAGCATCAGATATTTTACACCGACCGAGGAAGTTGATATTTGCGGACATGCAGCGCTTGCTTCCTTTCATGTGTTGAAACAGCTTGGATATCTGAGAGAGAATTATGCATATCATCGTACAAAAGCAGGAGAGCTTAAGGTATTAATAGAAGGGGACTCCATATTGATTCAAATGAATAAGCCTGAACTTATTATGCAGTTAAGCAGTAATATCGTAATGGATATTATTGATGCAGATAAGAATGAAATAATAACAAATCGGAATGGAATGATTGATGTTATATCTACGGGGCTTAAAGATATAATATTGGAAGTTAACGGCATTGAAGCACTGAAGAAATTAAGCATTAAGAAGGATAAAATGATAGAAGTCTGCAGAGAGTATGATATTATAGGAATGCATGTTGTTTCACGTGAAACAATTGAAGAGGATTCAGATTTTTGCTGTCGGAACTTTGCCCCGGCGGTAGGTATAGATGAAGAGAGTGCAACCGGAACTTCCAATGCATCATTGCTGTACTATATTAAGAGAAATAAAAAGGAATTTGACTACGATAAAACTTATAAAATTGAACAGGGCTACTTCATGAACAGTCCAAGCAATATCTTTGTAAAGTATGATCAAGGAACTGAAAGTATATTTGTTGGCGGTATAGCCAAGATAGATAGTATGGAATCTGTTGTGATATAATAAGAATGCGCCATATCTATTGGTTTGCAGTCATACTTCCAGAGCAATAACCTTGTATACCGACTCGCACGAAATTAGCTTTGGACAGAATCAGAGCTTGATACTTGTAAAATCCTGACGCACATAAA
>ENA-UPSM01003382-UPSM01003382.1-activated-sludge-metagenome-genome-assembly--contig:-NODE-3382-length-17940-cov-4.802684_pt1 | contig 17940 bp, 19 predicted proteins | sample MGYA00238181_ERZ773283 | MGnify/ENA primary metagenome ERZ773283 (study PRJEB29023, sample SAMN05720199) | activated sludge metagenome | isolation source: Anaerobic digester | place: Japan...
AAACAATGTGCGACATAATGTCTAAATAATTTTACTTGATTTTAAAATGAATGAAAGACCCAAAACAGATCCTATACCAAGTTTTGTCCCCGTTAATATTACAGATCTAGTTCCTAAACTAGATGAAGGTAACACTATGGACATGGAAGCAATAGATAAATACATATATGCCCACCAAGATGATCTTAGAAGATTAGCCAGAAGCCCCCTTCTTCCCTTAGATCCTCAAAGAGATGGCGAAAGCCCAGATTTTTTAACAGCAATAAGATATCTCCAAAGCAACGGAGACGATATGTGGGTCAATTGCTGGAAAAAATATGATAATGTATACATTAATCCAATAGCCTTAGCAATGGGGATATAATATTCGTTCATTAACGGAACCAACATATGATTCTGCAATAATTATAGGAGCAATTGAAAAACAACCCGATAGATATAATCAAAAATATAATAAATTAATAAGTTATGTTAGAAGATTGAGTGCACGAATTGAAGATACTGTGTTATCTGAAGATGACCCATCAGAGCGAAAAAAAGGTGATTTTTTCATGGCATGTATGGCAGTTGGGATAAGAATGAGGCAACTTGAAGAACAGGCTACTAAAAAAGAAGAAGAAAAGTAATAATATATTCTTCAACGTACCAAAGATACCCTACTTATAGTTGAAGGAATGTCTTAGTACCTACGTGTGTTAAAAAACACAAATGAAGTAGTTTCCAAATAGTTATGTTATTAGTTATAACCTATTGGATCTTTTATATCCATTCCTACCAATGAAAGCATATATGCACCATATAAAGGGCCTACAGGTGAATTACCTCTGCTCCCTATTTCAATAAATGCTGTTGCCATTTGAGCAAAATTATCTCGATTTCCTATAAATAGTAGTTGAGGAAAGTGTATATTATTTTCTTTGGATGCTATCAATTTCCTGTAATCTCCTCTAAATGCATCTATCTCTGTTTGTTCAAATAATCCAACGTCTTGATACATTTTCATTGCACCATCAAAAGCCACATAACAACTTTTATGCATTTCTATCATTGCCCTTTAGAAATAATCCATTGCCGAAACTACATCTCCTTCAGTATAATTGCTATCTTTCTCCATTGCTAAGATATTTTCCCATACTTCCCAAAATGAAATCCCCATTTTATTCATTTCTTTAAATTCTCCACCAAACATAATAGTATAGTTAATAGATTTTGCTATAGCATATAAGGCTTTGGATTGGTCTAAAACAGATTCTCTTTCTACACTTGGTAAGGTATTTATTATTTTCCCAGCTCTAATTTCAGGAGGGTTAATAAATAAAGGATGTTCATCTGTATCAGTACCCAAAACTCTGATTCTTTTTGAACACATTTCGAGTGTTGATTTGTTAATAGGAGGCACTTGACCACGTCCTGTCTGAAAAACTTCCCCATAAGTAGACAAACTACCAGGCCAAGTTTTATCCTCACTATGTGCACTAGGTGCAGAAGAATAGATTATCCAATGATCTTTACCTGTTGTTGGGGATTCCACAAGAACAACATTATTTCTTAAACCTGCGGGAATATCAGGAAACCTTTCTTTAGATAAAAGTAAAAAATCTAGATCTAACCCTTCTCCTATCAATCGTCTCATTGCCCACGAAAAATTAATTGGACATGTTGCATTACTATTTCGAATATACCAGGACCTAGCTTCATTTTGCAAACTTAAAAATCGTTTCTCTCGTATATCAATAAGACTCCTACTTTCATCGGAAACCTCTGGATCTACGATAATATAATCTTTAATTGCATCCACTCCCCTTACCATACAAGCCCCCAGCATTACCTTTCATCAACAGATCAATTCTTCTTAATATTGAACCAAAACAATTATGATATTCTAAACGCTGAGGATTCTCTACAAGTTCTGACATTGAATTATTATCTCATTTTAAAACCAATATTTTTTTCAAATTAAATAATATCTTTTGCAAAACCTAAAACAAACAATTTTCTTCTTATTCTTGAAGCAATTTTATCAATTGAATATTCTAAACAATCAAGATAATTGTCCCCTTTTAATATTTTGGTTATTTCTTGACGAGTTATTTCATGTTCAATAATTAATCTCTGCAAAATAATTTTTTCTTTGACGGTAAAAAACTTGAGACATCATCATTTCCAACCCAAATAGTATTTTCCTTAAATTTCAGCTCAATTTCCAAAGAATGTCTTGATAAAAAATGGGTTAAAATAGAAGAAATAATATTTCCATCTTCATCAATAAATCCAATTTTTTTATAATGATCCGCTTTAATAGATGAAATTTTTATCCCAGTTATTGAGTTTCTAAGTTCCACTAATTCTTTTATTGGAATTGCAGAAAGTATATATAGAGAAATAGGACTAAAACTTTCAATTTCTACATCTGGTAAATCATTATTCTCTGAATAGAATTCAACAATTTGCTTAATAAGAATTGGGATCCCTCCACTTAACCTTTTTACTTGTTCAATTTGTGATAAATTCAGATTGGTTCTATATCTAAGTTGGTTAACATCTAAAGGCATCTGAAAATACTTATCATCTTGCAAGTTCAGATATACTTTTTTCTCTCCTAACAATCCGCTTCCTGTCAATTTTTTAGAATGCCAAGAAGGATCAACCTCAAAACAAAACACTAAAGCAATACGTTCAGCAACTGATGTTCTAAAATTTTCAGCTGAAATGACAAACAAATTATAATCATTATGATCTGGATTTACGTTTGAAATCAAAAAAATCCTCTTTCCTTCATTATATTGATCTTGAAGATTTCTCTTCCAACTCATTAAAGCTTGTTGAATGTTATCTTGCAACGAATATTCAATCATATCAACAATTGCAAGTTGATCAATAATCTTCTCGTCCCAACAAATTTTTTAAAATATTCGAGCCTTTCCAACAGCAATTCCACATAAGGAAGCAATAGCTTTCTCTTCAATTATCTTCAATATTTCATCTTTTTGGGAGGATAAGCATATAATTCGTGCGAGATATCAATTTGCATTATTTATTTATCTAAAATAAATTCCCCTGTTTGAGTCCTTCTTAATTCAATTGCCGTTGCATAAGAACCTAGCTTTCTTCCCAAATCGGCAACAAGGGACCTAATATACGTACCACTTGAACACTCTATTTCAAATATAGCATAAGGATATTTATAACCCAATAATTCAAATTTATAAACTGATACATTTTTTTCTTTTAAATTAACAAACTTTCCAATTCGAGCATACTCATAAGCTTTCATTCCATTAACCTTTTTAGCAGAATATTGTGGGGGCATTTGTTTTATATCTCCGATTAAATCTTTATTAATAATTTTTTTAATTTTCTCTATTGTAATCTCTTGTTCAAAAATTTCATCACTTTGCTTTACAATCGTTCCAGTTTTATCGAGAGTATCGGTTTCATATCCAAATTCAATCTTGACTTCATATCTTTTCCTCATCTGTTGAAATTCATCAAACTTCTTTGTCGCATTCCCCAATAAAATAATCAAAAGACCTGAGGCAAATGGATCTAAAGTTCCAGCATGACCTATCTTTAACTTATCCACATTAGTATTACACTCTCCTGTTTTTATAAATTTACTTCCATATTCACCATTACAGATTGCATCAATTACTCTTTTACTGTTTCTTTTAATATCTCTTATCACATCATATGAGGAAATTCCAACATTTTTATCGATTACCAATATTCCATTAATCACAGTTTACAAACACCAAATTATTTTATTAATTATACCATAATCCATTAATTCATAATATAAAATTCAAATTTAAGATTTCTGAAAGCTTGACAAGTTAATTATCCGCATGCTACAGTAGTGGTGAGTAGTGGTGAATAGTGGTTGACAAGTAAAGTGTAGTGATATAGAATCCAACAAATGGAGAGCGAAGAAACGAACTAGTGAACAAACTAATGAAAGAAATTTTAAGTTTGAGACACTAGAATTAAAAGTTTTTTCACTTTTTAGTTTGTTAACTTGTTAACTTTCGGTTTTGATCATTGGGGAATTTCAACAAAAAGTAGGAGCTAAGAAAAGAATAGCAATTCCCTCAGTTTTTAGAAAAGAACTGAAAGGAAAACTCTATATCACAAGAGGATACGAGCAATCATTGGTGATTGTTGATGAACAAAGATGGGAAAAAATTATTTCTCCACTTGTTCAAGGGCCAATGATAAATAATTCGATAAGACAAACCTCCAGGATTTTAATAGGAGGTGCACGGGAAATTACTACTGACCCACAAGGACGTTTCGTTTTACCGGACAATCTTTTTGTTTATGCAGGGATAATGTCTGATATTGTGTGGGTTGGTTTAATAAACTGGATAGAAATCTGGAACGTCAACGCATGGAGTAATCAACTTAAATACCTAAAAACCCATGGGGGAGAAATAGCAGAACATCTTACTTCTACTTATTGAACAAGTAACAGTTTATAAGTAACAAATTCGTACAAAACTTATAACTTGTTATTCGTAACTTGTAACTTATTATTTATAAAATGGTCCACACACCAGTGCTTCTGGATGAAGCAATTGAACAATTGAATATTAAAAAAGATGGGATTTATGTTGATGCCACACTTGGAGATGGAGGACATAGTACAGAAATATTAAAAAATATTGGATCAGGAAGACTTATTAGTATTGACTGTGATATTAATAGTATAGATTGGGTTAAAAAAAATAATCATCTTGCAACGGTTGATAACTGGATTATTGAATATGCAAATTTTTCTGAAATTGAAGATATCCTAAAATCTAAGAATATTCAAAAAATCGATGGAATTTTATTCGATATAGGATTGTCTTCAAGGCAATTAGCCAATAAAGCAAGAGGCTTTAGCTACTATGGTGATGGTGCAATTGACATGAGAATGGATGATAGACTACAGGTTAGTGCCAAGGATTTATTAATGGCATTATCAGCGAAGGAACTTACGCGACTCTTTAACAAATATGGTGAAGAAAAATATAGTGCTGAGATTGCACGAAGTATTGTGAGACAAAGAAAAGATAATAATTTAAATACAATACGTGATTTAGTTCAGGCGATTTATTCTGCAGTTCCACAAAATTATGATAGAGGAAGAAAACATCCAGCAAGAAGAGTATTTCAAGCGTTACGAATTGCAGTAAACGATGAAATATTTGGACTTGAAAAAGCATTAACCAAAGTACTTCCATTCCTAAACACTGGAGGAAGAATAGTTGTAATTACATATCACTCTCTAGAGGAAAAAGTTGTACAAAAGTTTATTCAAGATAATTTTGAAAAGTTAGTGATATTAACTCCAACACCAATCAAACCAAGTCCAGAAGAAACCGAAAGAAATCAACGAGCTCGAAGTGCAAAGATGTACGTGATTGAAATAATGAATAAATAATAAAGAATAATTATTTGAAGTCCAAAAAGTAATTATTATTTATTACTTATTACTTATTAATTAAAAAAATGGCACTGCCCCTGCCGAAACAGCATACAATATCTGTATCTGCATCGAATACAATTCGAAATAAAAAACAAGCACATATTACTCCACTTTTGCTAGCATTTATAATGATTGGAGTTTGCTTTGCTTTTAATATCTTCACAACAATCTATGCAAATAGTATTAAATCTCCAATGGGATCTATTTTTAATCAAAAAGAAAAAGAGTATGATACTATTTCAAATCATTATTACACGATGCAAAACGAATATGTCTATTATAATTCCACCCAGCTTATAAGAAAAAAAGCAATTGAGGAATTAGAGATGAACGTCCCCAAAAAATCAATAACGCTAGAAAATAATACTGAAGTAGATTTGAACTCAATAGGCCAATGAGAAGTTATCGAAAACCTATAGATTCTCGTCAAATTAGTCATTCTTTTTTTAACAACAAATTGTCATTTGTATATCTTGGTTTGATTATATTTTCTATTTTGATTTGTGTTCAAATGTTCCGCTGGCAAGTTATTAATAACAAAAAATTTACCGCACAGGCAGAAGCAATTGTTCAATCTAAGTATACAATTACTCCAAGAAGAGGAATCATTTACACCAAAGATATGACAGTCTTATCAATTGATGAACCTGGCTGGTTCGTATATATATCAGTTGGACCTTATAAAAACGATAAAGAAATGTACGATGATCAAAAGGAAAAATTAATAGATTATCTTGTTCCCATAACGGGAAAAAGTAAAGAAGATCTATCAAAATTACTTGAAGGATATCCAGTTTATCAGCCAATAATTGAATACGCTACCGAAAATATGAGAGAAGCACTATTAGAACAAGGCTTTACCGGTATATATTTTGAAAGAAAAAATCGTAGAGTTTATCCTAATGGAAAATTGGCTTCTAATATTGTAGGTTTTATAGGCAAAGATGAAAATGGAAATGAGGTGGGAAATTATGGAATATCTGGTTATTATTGGAATGATCTACAGGGAGTCACAGGATATAGCAGTTCAGAAAGAGATATCGCTGGAAATGTAATTTTGCATGAAGAATATTCCCCTGTCAATGCAAAAAAGGGGAAAGATATCGTTCTTACAATTGAAACTCCAGTACAACACACAATTGAAGAAAAGCTAAAAGATGGCGTAATACAATATGGAGCAGATAGTGGAACAGCAATTCTAATGGATCCTAACACTGGAGCAATAATGGCTATGGCTTCATATCCAACTTATGACCCTAACTATTACACAGAAATCATTGACCAATCATACTATAAAAATAAAGCTGTATCTGATATGTATGAATTTGGATCTGTTAATAAAGTAATAACCATTTCTGCAAGTCTCGAAATGAATAAACTTGATACAGATTATATTTGCAATGACACTAAAGGTTATTATGAAATGAAGGAATTTGGAGCCAAAATATATACCTTTAATAAGAGAGCTAGTGGAAGACTAGACCTAGCTGGAATATTTAGAGCATCAAATAACGCTTGTGTTGCTGAAATATCACAACTTTTTACAACTGATGAATATTATCAAGTGCTTATTGATTTTGGTTTTACAAAAAGAATTGGAATCGGCTTACAGGATGAATCATATGGAACTCAGCTGGATCCAACCAAATTAACTAAACTTGATATTGCGATGGCTTCATTTGGACAAATGTTTTCTGCCACTCCCCTACAGATTATTTCTGCAATTTCAGCAGTTGCCAACGATGGAGAAAGAATGCAACCATATATTGTTGATACAATTATTAGTGAAGAGGGAGAAATCAAAACTGAGCCAATAGTTGCCTCAACACCAATTTCAAAGGCTACAGCAAACACTACTGCACAATTACTTTTCGATGCAACCATAGAAATGGATAGTTCCAATTCACACGTTAATCTAATAAGAACATATAAAGTTGCAGGTAAAACAGGTACCGCACAAATTCCAAAAGTTAATGAACGAGGTTATGAAGATGGAGTCACAAATACAACTTTTGTTGGGTTTTGGCCATATGATCAACCTGAATACATAATGTTAGTTTGGCTAGAAAAACCCAAAAATCATACACTTGCTGCATATAATGTAGTTCCAGCTTGGGATAGTATATTTACGGCAATACAAAATGATCTTAATTGATAGGAGCTTTATTTAATCTCCTTTTATAGAAAATACCATTAATAATTAAATCAGATCAGAACTATTCACTTTTTATACAACAGTACGAGTGAAAAATCCATATTCATCTAACTCAAATATCCGAGCTAAATGTTCCAAATTTTCACCTTCAGTTATACAACCCGAGGAAACTCCTAAGGGATCTGAAAAAAACATACTATTTATTAAAAATATTATTTCATTTATGTCACCCCATATTATACCACAAGCCCCCCCCCTTTTTTTCAACCATATTTTCTCATATATTACTGATCATTCAATAGATTTCAAGAATCAAAATACGTCAAGCATTATACTATTTACCATTTACAACTTATATACCCTAATAATTCAACACTAAATGTGATATAATAGACCTGGTTATATTAATTAACTCCACTTAAAATAGATGAAGGAATAAGGTTCCTAATACAATTATCCAACTTGGGAACAATTATTTAAAATTGCAGATGTAGAAATAGATCATACTGCCTGTGAAAATGTAACCTTCCCCGAATATTTCCCAGAAGATCCAGTTTTAAGAGAGTTTTGGACAGTAAGACAGTTAATTCTTGCGGGAAGAACAGATGAGGAAGAGACCCTTAACGAAATATATATACATTAGGGATTGTGCCCGTTGCGAACCAGAAGCTAAACATCTATATTTATCTGCTCTAAACATAGATTTAGTAATATATGAATTTGAACTTCAGTATCTTGAAAAAAATGATGATTATCCCGATCCAGATAACCCTCTTTATTCAGAACTAGCTAGAGTTGCATATGAATGGGTAGCTAATAGTCTAAGCGTTTATCCGAATTATCTTTCACGATCAAATAGATGGCAAGAAATATTAATCAAAAAAATTAAAACACTTATAAAAGAAGAGATGCCTGACCCAATATTTGCTGATTATCAGGAAACACTCTCTCCTGAACAGATAGCCGCTGAACATATATTTTGGAATTGGATTTTTAAACGATTAGAAATGAAAGGTGGAGGAACCAGAGATCGCCAAATTTTTATTGCACTATCAGAAGGTTATACTCTGAAAAATTCAGTATTTCAATCTCACGAGTAACACAAATTTTGAAAAAGGTAATCCGCATAGTTCAAGATGAGTTAAGAGAAATGTCCAAAACGGAAAGAAGAGAATTCGAAGCCGAACAAGAACGTCTTAAATCATTATATAAAATGGGAAAACCCAAAGGGTGGGATTATCTAAAGATATCCCCAATTTAATGACAGAAAAAGATAAATAATACTCCTTCTATTAATCCCTAGGAACTATATCCCAAATGACTCCAACATCTTATATGCAAAAGGCCTTCCTAATAGAGTAAAAGCATAATCAGTCCTACTTTGTAATCTAGGTTCACTACCAATTAATTGTTTCGCTAATGCTAATTTCATTCCTTTACAAAAAACTCTTGTATATTCAACACAACCATCATTTTCAGCTCCTTGAATATATTTTTCAATAAAATCGTAATATAAATATAAACCACGTGTGTATTGGGCTTTTTTACTTCCCATTGTAACCAAACTTGTATCTCTTTCGGCAATCGCAGTATAAATATCACTTGGCCTTAAATTCTTTTCATCCTGTAATTGACGTACACTATGGTAAGCATCAGCAATTAATAGTAATAATCATTTACTACTCCTACTCTCATTTGATCAGCTATATGACTTGCTATGATAATTGGCAAAAAAGTTTCTGCATTTATTGGAGTTTTTATATGTTCTAAAGAAGTGGACATATTATATTCCATTCCCCTACTCATATAACTCAAGGTTATTAAATTACATGTTTAAAAATCATTTACTACATGTTATACACCATTATACAGTTTTTTACAATTTACATCCTTGTTAAATTTTTACATTTCCTATAAAATTGATTAACCGTTATTTTCGATTACCTTAATTTATACAAACGTAATTGATCCACCTATGGTGGAATTCTTTATTAATTGTTAATTAAAAAATTTGGGAAAGATTATTCAACTACCACAGCATATTATTAATCAAATTGCAGCTGGAGAGGTTGTCGAAGGACCTCATTCTGTTGTCAAAGAACTTATTGAAAATTCGATTGACGCTGGAGCAACTCACATTACAATTTCACTAATAAAAGGTGGAATTCAGGAAATAAAAATTGATGATAATGGCTCTGGTATTGAACAAGATGATATATCTCTTCTTTTTTCACCCCATACTACTAGTAAAATAAAAGAAGTTGAAGATTTAAAAGACATCCTTACTTTAGGTTTTAGAGGTGAAGCATTATCAAGTATCGCCTCTGTATCCGAAGTAACAATTACAAGCATGGTTGAAACAATTGGACCCCCAGCTTATTCAATAACTCATCAATTCAATCAATCTGGCAAGATTACCAAAGCCACAAGAACAGGTGGGACAACAATAATTGTTAAAAATTTATTTAGAGATATCCCCGCAAGAGCTAAATTTGTATCATCAGAACAGACAAACCTTAGAAAATGTGTACATGAAATACACAGACATGCACTAATCAATCCAACTATTCGATTTACAATTAATCACAATGGAAAAACGCTTGCAGATTATTTATCAATCAACGTTGGAAACTCTGAAGTCAAACAATTTATTCACCCTTCACGTGTTGAACAAGTACTTGGAGAAAAGTACAAGGACAATCTATTGTCAGTTTTTTATAAAGAAAATTCATTCACTATCGGTGGTTACATCGGACATCCAAGAGTTTCCAAAGATCGAACAGCTGATGCTTATTTATTTGTTAATAATAGACCTGTCTGGGATAAAGGAATTGTGAGAGCAATTTATTCTGGGATGAGTAGATTCATTCCACAAGATAGTAAATTACCTTTTGTAATCATGATAAAAATTGACCCTTCTCAGGTTGATATTAATGTTCATCCCCGCAAAGAGGAAATAAGACTTGCAAATCCGTTTAGAACCTACAGTTCTGTCACTTTCGCAATCAAAAAAACGATAGAGGAAAACGTTAAAGAGGAAGTTGCTTATTTTGATAATGACTTTACCGAAAAAAGCGAAAATATTGATTATGCAACACATAGACTTAGAGAAAATGATGGTCCAATTTATAACAAAGGGAGCTCTTTTTCACCATCAAAAACTAACTTACTTCCCTCAAGTCACTCGACAAAACAGGCATTATATTTTAGTCAAAATTTACTATCCGTACCCCCAGAAAACGAAAACACACAAAATATTTTTTCACACAAAAAGACAGTACAATACCTTAATCGATATATAATTCTTGAAAAAAATTCTGAGTTGTGGATTGTTGACCAACATGCCGGAGCAGAAAGAATACGTTTTGAGGAACTTCTAAATGATTATGAAAATGATGGAATCAATAAAGTAAGTCAAAACCTATTGGTTCCCGTTGTCATAATTCTAAATCTCGATGAAAAATTAATGTTAGATGAATTAATAGAATTTCTCAGTAAATTAGGGTTTTCAATAGCAATTGGTGAACAAGACGGTTTATATAAAGCAAGCATTAAGGCTGTTCCTCAGCAACTAGTAAATGGAAATATTGAACAATTAATTCGTTCTTTGATAAACTTTGCAGATTCTCCTCAAGCGCTAGAAGACAGTGTTAAAACAGCTTATGAAGATATTATTGCCACAATTGCCTGTCACAATTCACTAAGAGCAAATCAGGAGATTACATCTCAGGAAGCATATGAGCTCATTAACAAACTTATGAAATGTAAAAACCCTTACTCCTGTCCTCATGGGAGACCAATTATATGGAAACTGACAACCCAAGACCTTGACGACCAATTTAATAGAACCTAAAACTCAAATTAGTATTAGGAATCTTTTACCTTTTGACGGATCTCTTTACAGGTTTTTTATTTGACCTCTTATTCTTTTTATTAAGACTTATTACCAAGGTAATTATCATAATAACTGTCAAAACAACTATAACTATCAACCTCCAAGGAATAACTGAAAATGTTACATCGTGTTGAGATGTTACTCTTTCACCATTAACAGTATGTTTTAACATAAGGGTTGCATGATAGTTACCCCAATATATCTTTAAGAAGTTATCTTTATTAAAAACTAAACTACCAGAGTCATTTTTTGTAATCCAACCTCCATTCCAATTTTCAACATAATTTCTTATACTATTAGGAAGTGTGTAACCTGCCTTCTCGTTAACATTAAGCGTTGCTACTGGCTTAGTAATATCGCCCTTATGTATAAATATATTTCCACCAATGTGAGTATGCACAGTTCCAGTATTTCTATATCTTATTGAAAAATAAACTGGTAAAAATTCAAAGTTATCTTTAGCAATCCAATCGTTATCCTTTCCAACATCGACAACGCTAAAATCAACCAATTCTCCTCTATCAACATATTCCCCACCAACAGTCATTAGGATCAAATCACCAATTTCTTGCCCCAAACCAATTCCACTATCTTTTGAAATTCCATCAGAACTTCTACTAAATATTAAAGCAACATAATGGCCCCCTGGCGTTGCATTTTCAGGGACAGTTATCGTATAGTTAACAATAACTGTATCTTCAAACTCTAAATAATAACTCTCTTCATTAAAGTTAACCCATTTTGAAGCATCTTCTTTACCATCGATTTCTTCATTCTCTAAAAATTTAGCATTACCTGTTTCTCCATCCTGTACAAAACTTATCGCATATGGATATAACCTAATAGGTTTCCCTTCCTCAAAATCATGAGTAATTCTTAATTCTCCTTTATACACTTGACCTCGTTCAACTCCTAATGTTTCAACAGCTGGACTAATAATTAATCCATAATAAACTCGTTGTGCATAAGCGGGTACAAAAGTAAATGCAATGTAAAATAATCCAATAAATAATAATGGAATAAGTAATTTATAGAATTTTCTCATTTTGATTAAAATTATTTTAAATTTTTTATGGAGCACAATCTATTTCAACAATGAACAATGTGACAGTGCTACGAAATTTTTTAACAAAATTATGATAACATGAATAAAAAAATATAACAAATTTTAAAAATATTATAGAAAACACGTTATTATATAAATTATAATAATGGGGCGAACCGTCTCACGGTTCGCCCCAAATCATTTCCAACTATAACTTAGAAACAATTCTTAACTTCTAACTTAAAAGCTAGCAGTTACTGTATAAGTTACTGTTTGACTATAGTTACCTGTAGAAGTATTAGCATCAATTGCTGCTCTGTGAGTAACTAATGCAGTATTGGTAGTATCAGGAGCAGTAGGGTTATTATTACCGTCAGAAACATAGAGATTTGTAGGTGAAGTTGGAACAGGAGTATCATCATCTGTAAAATCTCCCTGTTCAGTAATAGATCCCCCCGTTGCCGAACCACCTACAAAAGCAACACCATAACCTTCGCTTCCAGCTATTACTGTATTACCTTCAGTCACGGCATTTATATCGTTGGTACCATCTACTAAACCACCATTTGACGTAATTGCAACTGTATAACCACTATCAGCGTTAGTCGAAACCTTTAGTCTATAAGCACAAGTTTTGACGGTTGCCAAACTTAGTACTCCAAGTGGACACACGTTAGTATCAGCATCATCAGCAGTGTTTCTTATAGCAAATGTTAAAGTTGGTTGAACTTGTGCAGTAACCAACACGTCATTGTCATCCCCAGCATACAATAATGCTGCACCGTAATCATTGTTAGCAGGAACAGCTTTATTATCAGTCATAGCTAATGAATAGTTCCCAGTAGCAGCAGTAACCTTTAAGCACAATGAAACAGCAGTTGTTGCTGTAGTAGTAGATGCATTGAATGTGTAAGTTCCTCCACTAGTGGAAAGCCCACTAAAGGCACCATCAGGAGTGGCATCATTATCAGCATCGGTATCTGGAGTAGCACAGGCAGCAACGGCTGATACAACTGGGGAGAAAGAAAATGTAATAGTATCTCCTGAAGCATATTCTGCGGAGGATACGTAACTAAAAGTTACATCTGTTGCTGACGCTGCAGTTAGTTCTGAAGGAGTAGCAGAAACAGCAACTCCTGCAGCATAAGCTGGAGAAGCTAATAACATTGGGGAAATCCAGGTGATAAAAAGCGTCGCTATGGTCAGCACGCTTCCTATAAAAAGAGAACGTTTTTGTCGTCTCATAGGGCAGATAAATAAAATAATTTACTTCAACGATAATAATCAATAATAACATGGTATCTTAAAATTTGTCAAGTACTATTTCACACAAGATTCCAAAATCATTTATACAATTATTATTGAGTTGTTTTTTATTTTTTATTTAACTATAATTAATATTATTAATTATAAAATACATTAACATGGCAGACAACTTAAACTCTCTTTTTGACCCAAAAAGTGTAGCGATTGTTGGTGTTTCAAATCAACCTGACAAAATAGGTTCCGTAATTTATAAGAATCTGTTAAGTGCAAATTACCAGGGAAGAATTTATTTGGTTAATCCTAAATATGGTACCCTCTATGGGAAGCAATCATATAAAAGCCTAAAAAACATTAGAGGGAAGGTTGAATTAGTATGCATTTGTATCCCTGCTCCATTTGTATTTAACGTTGTGAAGGAATGTGTCAGCATTAAAGTAAAAAATATTATTATAATATCTGCAGGTTTTAAGGAAACTGGAAAAGAAGGGGCGGAGCTTGAAAAAAAGATTGTAACTCTAGCAAACAAAAATGGAATAAGAATTTTGGGACCAAACTGTTTAGGTATGATTGCTTCAAAAACAAAAGTTAATCTTTCTTTCGCACAAGGTACACCAAAAGATGGAAATATTGCGTTTCTTTCACAATCTGGGGCCTTTTGTACAGCAATCCTTGATATCGCTTTAAAGGATAAATTAGGATTTTCACATTTTGTATCAATTGGAAACAAGGCTGATATTAATGAAATAGAATTATTTGAAAATTGGCTAAAAGATGACTCAGTAAATGTCATTGGAGCATATTTGGAAGAAATAGAACAAGGCAACAGATTAATTAATCTATATAATCAACATCTACAAAATTCAGATTCTTCAAAAGTTAAGCCTATTGTTCTTGTAAAAGCTGGTAAAAGTGAACAAGCACAAAAGGCAATTACATCCCATACTGGATCAATGGCAGGAAATTATGAGGGAATTGCTGTATCTTTAAAGCAAAATGGTATTATTGAGGTACAATCATCAAAAGATTTGTATAATGTAATGAAGTTCTTTTCATGGATGAAACCGGTAAAAGGTAAACGTGTAGCAATTGTTACAAACGCTGGAGGACTTGGAATCATAACTACCGACGAATTAGTCAAACAAGGGTTTGAAATTGCTGAACTCACAAACAAAACAATTTCAACTCTTAAATCCTTCTTACCACCTGCTTCTAGCATTGGAAATACTATCGATATCCTTGGTGATGCCAATGGAGAAAGGTATGAAAAAGCAATAAGAACTGTTGGAAAAGATAAAAATGTTGATTCAATTATTGTATTATTAACTCCACAATTTGTAACAGAAATCGATGAAACAGCAAAAGCAATCGTAGATATATCTAAAACCAGTAATATACCCATTATTCCAATTTTCTTTATTAGAGAAAGTATGTTTGAGATATTTGAGTATTTTAATCACCATAAGATAATGTCGTTTGACGATGTCACAGAAGCAGTTACAACAATGAAATTTGTACTCGATTATGAAAAAAGGTTGAAAGATTTATCTCAAAGTCACACGCAGGAGTTAGGATTAAATACTCCTCCTCAAAACCGAAATATGTTTTTGAAACATATTCAAAAAATTAAACAAACACCACATATTAAAACACTACCCAATGATTTTACTGAGAAATTAGCTAAAGAAGTAGGATTAAACCTTGCCCCTCAAAAAATTTGTAACTCTACAAAGGAAGCGATTGAATTTGCTCAAGAACATTATCCTGTGGTAATAAAAGCACCGAATGAACTTATTCCTCACAAAACAGATTACAAGGCTCTGTATGTTAACATAAGAAACAACGAAGAACTGTTAAAAAACTTTGAATTATTAATGAAAAATTTAATCCGCCATACAAAAGTAAAATCTCCTTACATTTTAGTCCAGAAGCAATTAAAATATGAAGAGGAATTTTTTATTGGAGCTGTAAGAAATGGAGCCTCGGATGTATACAAAACTGGCAAAGGTTGGGGACACTTATTAGTTTTTGGAAAAGGTGGTATTTACACAGAAATATTTAATGATACTGGGAAAGCATCTGTAGTAGCAAGCAAAAAAGCAATTACATCAGCTCTAATGGCAACTAAGACATATAAGATTTTACAAGGTGCTAGAGGCAAATCTCCATTACCAATCAAAAAGGTTATAAATGCTATTTTAGCCGTACAACGACTAGTGTGGATGTATCCAGAAATTGAGTCAATTGATATTAACCCACTTTTGGTAAATGAAAATGAAGTTTTTGCAGTAGATATAAAAATATTCGTTTAAGATAGAGTTTAAACCAATAGTTTTTTAATCTTAAGCTTCAACGATTCTAGTGCATCATAATCATGAATAGAAACTACAACACATTCCTTTTTCTCTTTCTGAAATCTTTTTAAATTTTCAGAAATAACATCTTTGGTTACTAAATCATGTTTTGTCAAAACAATTAGCTCTTTTTTGTTTTTAAGTGACTTATCAATTTTTATAAGTTCTTTCCACATTTCTTGATATGATTTAAAACAATCATTATTTTCTAAACTGACTATATGAAGCAATAATTTTGATGATTTTGTGTGTTTAAGAAAAGACATACCCAACCCTTTTCCAATGTGCGTTCCAACTATTAATCCTGGTAAATCCATTAATACAATACCATCTAATCTTCCCAACTGTGGTTTTAAAGTAGTAAATTCGTAATCAGCAACTTTTACTTTTGCATTTGTGATTTCATTTAGCAATGAGGATTTACCTGCATTCGGATAACCTATAAATATTACGTCACTGTAAAGCTCAAGTACTAATTTTATTATTTTTACCTCTCCCGGCTTACCTTCAGTCGCTTTATAACGGCCTTCTTTTCCTATCTTTTTATGAAAATATCTATTCCCACGCCCACAAGCCCCACCTTTTACAATTAACTGCTTCTGCCCCACTTCAGATATTACTCCAACTTCTTCACCTTCTTCATTATATATAACTGTCTTTATCGGCACATAAAAGAAAATATCTTCACCAGATCTGGCAGTTTCTTTTCTATTTTTTATTAATGCATTACTTCCATTGTTTCCCTTAATTACAGAACCGTTTACTAAATGACTAAGATCATAAAGGTTATTTTCACCAACAATATAAACATCACCCCCAAAACCTCCATCCCCACCTGATGATTTTTTAAACATATCAAAAGAGATTACTCCTTTCCCGCCTTTACCACCCTTACAAGTAATTGTTGTTGTATCTGTAAACTTCATCTTATAAACTAAAAACTAAAAGTGAAGAATGAAAAACTTTATTGTATTCTTCATTAATTTCATAATCAGCTGTCGTTTCCTTACTCATCCATCATCTATCATTTCTCACTTATAATGAAATCTCTTGCTTTCTCAATCAATTTTTTATCCATTAAGTTTGCAAATCTCAATTCAGGAATACCTGCCTGCTTAATACCATATACTTCACCAGGTCCTCTTCTTTTTAAATCAAATTCAGCAACCTTAAGTCCATCACTGTTATGGCTAAAATATTTTAATCTTTCAACAGCATCTTCTGATGAACTTTTGTCATTTCCAAAAATAAAACAAAATGATTCTTTTTGTCTCCTACCAATTCTTCCCCTCAGTTGATGTAGTTGAGCTAAGCCAAAACGTTCAGCATTCTCAATAATCATCATTGTTGCATTAGGAATGTCAATACCTACCTCGATTACTGGAGTTCCTACAAGTATATCATATTTACCATCAGCAAAATCATCCAATATTTTTTTCTTTTCAACATCCTTCATTCTTCCATGAAGAGCAACAATTTTAAATTGTTTAAACACACCATTTTTTAGGTTTTCATATGTTTTGATCACAGATTCGGCTTCAAGTATTTCAGATTCCTCAATTAATGGACATATAACAATAAGTTGTTCTATATTTTTGTTATTTCTTCCCAAATTAATTTTTTCAGTAATCCACTTATAAACAATCTCTTTATTAGAATTTTCTTTAATATATTTTGTTTTTATAGGAATTCTCCCTGGTGGAAGTTCATTTATAACTGACAAATCTAAATTACCATACAAAGAAAGAGCTAGAGTTC
>ENA-UPSM01003392-UPSM01003392.1-activated-sludge-metagenome-genome-assembly--contig:-NODE-3392-length-17909-cov-7.231601_pt1 | contig 17909 bp, 23 predicted proteins | sample MGYA00238181_ERZ773283 | MGnify/ENA primary metagenome ERZ773283 (study PRJEB29023, sample SAMN05720199) | activated sludge metagenome | isolation source: Anaerobic digester | place: Japan...
GAAGCCGACCGGCGTCGCCTACATGGGCAGCTCAGGCGGCGGGTCAGGAGGCGGGTCAGGAGGCGGCACCGGCACCGGGTCCGGCGCCGGGTCCGGCACCGGCCACGGCGGCGTCGGCGTCGGCGCGGGCATGGGGAGCATCGGGACCGACGCGCCGATGGCGGCGTCGCCGCGCTCGACCGCCGCCGACACCGTGACCGGCTACCCGCTCCGCCCGGAGGACCTGACGGGCGGCGGTGAGGGCGACGGCGGCACGGGGGACGCCGGGTCCGGCGGCGGTGGCCCGAGCGTCGCCGCAGGAACGGCGAGCGGCGGCGCCTCGAGCCTCTCCTGGAGAGACCTCGTCTGGCTCGCCGTCGCGCTGGCCGTGGCAGCGCCTTTCGTCGCCGCTGAAGCCGACCGGCGCCGGGTGCGCCGGCGTCTGAGAGACCTCGTCGAGCAGACGCCGGACGGCCCGGCGCCACGCCTCACTGCACCAGTCTAAGCTCGGCGGGCCGCTTGATGCGGATCGCCGTGTGGTCGCCGCTCTTCACGATCGTGCCCGTGACGCGCACGAGCCTGCCCTCGAGCTCCTGCGGCGGCACGGTGAAACGTTCGGCGACCTTGCCGGGGACGATCACGACGAAGCGCTGCGGCTCGGGCGCCGGCAGGCCGAGACTGAGTTCCACGGCGTCCCCCCGGCGACGGAAACCGGCCACGACGCCTTCGACGCGGAGTCGCTGGCCGACGCTGTCGACGGCTTCGCTCCAACTGATGGTCTCGAGCCCGGCCGCGGGCGACATCAGGGCATCGGCGGCCGGTGAGGCGGGGGTCGCAGGCTCCTCCAGAGCGCTGCATCCAGCCAGACAGACGACGACCGGCGCGACGGCGAGGAGCGCGCCGATCACCATGGTGATCGGCGCGCTCCTCGCCGTCGCGCCCGACCCGTGAGGCCTGCGCATCCCTGCGGCGCCCGACCTGCGCATCGTCATCCTGCGCGCTCCGTCCACCAACTTCCTCACTCCCTTCGCGAACACGGTCACGGCCCCTCGTGCACGTAGTCGGCGACGACGGGCGTCGCAGGTCGCGCGGCGACCTCCGCGTACGTGCCCTGCTGCAGGACCCTACCCTGCTCGAGGAACGTGACGCGGTCGGCCATCGCCCTCGCTTCGGAGGTATCGTGGGTCACCCAGAGGACGGCCATCGCGAGCTGGGCGAAGATGCGCTGCAGGTCGGCGGCCAGGGCACGCCGTGTGGGAGGGTCGAGCGACGCCATCGGCTCGTCGAGGAACAACACGGCAGGGTCGGTGGCGAGCGCGCGGGCGACGCTGACGCGCTGCGCCTCGCCTCCCGACAGCCCCGAACGGCGACGGTCGGCGAGGTGCGAGATCGCCAGCAGGTCCATCGCGCGCTGCGTGCGCGTGCGCAGCTCGTCCCCGCGCACCCCGTGCACACGCAACCCGCTCTCGACGTTCCCTCTCACTGTGGTCGACAGGAGGTACGGCTGTTGGAAGACGGCCGCCGTCCGTCGCCGCAGGCGCAGGCGGTCCTTGTTCGAGCGCACCAGGCGCCCTTCGAACTCGAGCGTGCCGGCGACACGCTCGAGACCATTGAGGGCACGCAGCAGCGTGCTCTTGCCGGCGCCGTTCGGCCCCAGCACGACGTGGACCTCCCCCGGCATGACGGCGAAACGGGGCACGTCGACGACGACGCGGTCTCCCTTGCGGACCACGAGGTCGGTAGCCACGATGATCGGCCCGTCACCCGTGTCCGGAGACTCGCCCCTCATTCACGCCCGCTCCGGTGTCCGGCGACGATCTCGCTCGTCACTCGTGCCTTCCCCGCTGCTGGATGACCGTCATCGCGTAGTTCGTCGAGAAGCTCAGGATGATGAGTACGACGCCCAACGCCATGGCGTTCGCGAACTCTCCCATGCCGACGTACTGCATGATGCCCGTGGTGAGGACCTGGGTCTCGCCGATGATGTTCCCCCCGACCATGTTGACCGCGCCGACCTCGGAGATGATGCCGCCGAAGGCGGCCATGACGGCCGCCATGAGCGGCACCCTGATCTCGCGCAGGAGGAGCAGGAAGAGCCTGAACCGGCCGGCGCCCAGGGAGAGGATCTGCAGGCGGAAGCCGGCGTCGAGCTGCTGCAGGGCGGCGAGCGACAGCCCGGCGATGATGGGCAGGGCGATCAGCACCTGAGCGATCACCATTCCGGTGACCGTGTACATGAGGTGCAGGGAGCCGAACGGGCCGCTGCGCCAGAGGAAGAGGGCGACCACGAGGCCGACGACGACTGGCGGCACGCCCATGCCCGTGTTCACGCTCGCGACGACGAGACGACGAAGGGGGAACTGGTTGAGGGCGACGACCATGCCGAGCGGCACGCCGAGGACGAGCGAGATGGCGAGCGCGCTGCCGGCCACGCGCAGAGAGCGGAGGGCGATCTCGTACGTCGTGGCATCGCCGCCGAAGAGCAGCCGGAAGGCCTCGACGATGCCCCGGATGATGTAGTCCAGCTCAGACCCTCCCCGTCGTGATCCCGCGTCGTCGCGTTCGGCCGAAAAGACCGTGGGGGCGGCGGAGTTCGGGACCTCCGCCGCCCCCACGTGGCTCAGTCCTCCCGGGAGAGGACCATTCTATAGGTGGCTCAGGTCACCGCGCCGGGGCGGGCGGCAGCACCGAGGTCGGGATGACGTACGCGTTCGGATAGAACATCGTCGTACCCAGCATCTTGTACGCACCGATGGCCTTCTGGCCGTTGCTGCTGACGAGCCACTCCGCCAGGAACTCCGCCCCGGTCGAGTTGACGTCGGGGTGGTCGTTCTGGTTCACGAGCAGGACGGAGTACTGGTTCTTGAGGTCCTTGCGCGTCGTGAGGAGACGGTAGAGCGGCGGCGAGAGCTTGGCGCTGCTCTTGTTCTTGATCCAGGTCGCCACGTCGGTAAGGGTGTAGGCCTTCTTCTCGGCTGCGAACATGAGGGTATCCAGCATGCCCTTGCCGGTCGACGCATACCATGACGGCGCGCTGGCGGGATCGATGGTCACGCCGGCCTTCTTCCAGAGCTCCAGCTCCTTCTTGTGCGTGCCTGAGTTGTCGCCGCGCGACACCCAGGCGATCCTGCCCGCGGGGAGCGTCTTGCCCCAGGCGGCGATCCGCTTGAAGGCCTGCACGGCCGTCTTGGCCGTCTTCACGCCTGCCGGGTCGACCCCTCTGCTGTTCGTCATGCCGACGACGGTGAAGTAGTTGTAGGCGAACGGCAGCCTCATGGTGAGGTGTCCCTGGGCCAGCAAGTCCTTCTCGTCCGCCGGAGAATGCGCGATCACGACGTCGCAGTTGCCGTCCCTTGCGAGCGCAAGGGCCGCGCCGGAGCCCACCGAGACCCACGTCAGGTCGATGCCCGGGAAGCGTGCCTCGAACGCCGGCTCGACGACGTTCACAAGGAGCCCTGTGTCGTTGACGCTGGTCGTCGTCGCCAGTCGCAGCGCCGCGGGGTCGACCGCGCCCTTCGTGTCGTCCGTGCCATACGCTCCCGTCGCGCCGACGACGGCGGCGGCGACGAGCACCAGGAGCAGGGCGACGGTCGTCCATCGTGCCCACGTCCGCTTACGCACTTGCTGAGCCATGCTGCCTCCCACTGACGATCGCCTTGCTCCGCAGGGCGGACGAAAGGTCCCGCCACCGCGGACCCGTACTTCGGAGGCACTCATTCTAAGGAAACGCTTAGGGTGGTGGCAAGAGCAGCACGGAGGCGGTGAGAGGCGGTCGGAAGGTCAGTGTCCCAGGACGTGGCGTACGGGTCGCAAGGCTGTCGTGCGGAGACGACCGCGACGATGGACCCTCCCTGAGGCCGACATCATGCGGACCGGAGCGCCGTCCCGAAAGGGAGAAAAGAAGGGGGGCGGCGGGCCCGGAGGGCCCGCCGCCCCGTCTGCTCGGGTGCGGCGCGCGGGCGCACCGCGTGCGGGGCGCCCTAGCGCGCCGCACCACCTAAGTCAATCACGTGTCGTCTACCTCCTTTCGTCGCGGCCTCCGGTCGCGGCGCGTCTCTTGTCCGCACCTTGACCGCCGACATCTGAAAGCATCGCGCACTCGCCCGATATTGGCAAGTGCGCGGCCTCCCGGCGCTCCGGGCTGTCGCATGACTCACGCTCGCGGGGTTCTGCATGGCGCTCCCGATCCCTTCTGTGTCGCCCGTGACAGGACGGCCGAGGGCGTCGCCCTCCGGTCAGTGGTCGACAAGGTCGAGCTCGGGGAACTGCCCGCGTACACTCACGCGGTCGAGCGCTGGCCGACGACGCCATCAAGATCTGCGCGGGCGCCCCGAACGTGTACTACCACCACCAGCCGCTCATCAAGCCCATCAAAGGCGACGACATCACGGAGATCTTCGCCGGGGCCGCCCATGTGGCAGAAGGCAAGCACTACCTGCGGCCCCAGCCACATCTCTTCTTCGAACCTGATCCCGGATTCGCCCACGCCGACGAAGAGGGTCGTTGCGGGAAGAGCCGCCACCTGGGGGCCATCCCACGGGCTGCGCACAGTCATGGCCTGCCTACCGCCGACGGGGGCGTGGAGCACGACATCCGGGATCACCCAGGCGGCGACCTGGACCTCCGACGTCGGAAGCGTCATCAGGTTCACCTCCACGGTGCAGTGGATGGAGGCGCCCGCAGCCTGGTACGCCGAGGACACACGCTGAGCCGTCACTAGCCAAAGGCGGCGCAGGCGCGAAGCAGAGGACGCCGCTCAGAAGCAGCCGAGCTGGCAGCCGACGACCTTGATGCCCAGCTCGTTGCAGGTGCGGCCGACCTCGGCGAGCGGGACGTCGAGGTCGCGGGCGATCTTGAACGCCACCGCGCACGGCAGACGCTTCTCGACGCCGGCCTTCGCCTTCAGGGTCTCGATGAGACGCGGGATGTTCCCTTCGGCCATGGCGCGCAGTCTAGCACTCCTTGCGCCGCGGTCGCAGCGCCGCGCCGGCCGGGAGGCACGCCGGCTGGGAGGCACGCCGGCCGGGATGCGCCGCCCGGGACGCACGCCGGCCGTGGTCCGTCACGGGCCGAGGAAGGCGAGCGACCTGCTCCGCTCGCGGTCCTCAGCCGCCGCCGACAGGAGCGAAGAGCGAGACCTCGTCGCCGTCCCGCAGGACGGTGGACGCGTCGCCGTGCACACCGTTCACGAGGACGAGGCCCACGGCGCCGGAAGGGAGGCCCAGAGACTCGCAGAGCGCCGCCACCGTCGGCGCCTCGGCGAGCGGCACACGCCGTTCGGCGCGCCCGTCGCGGGTCTTCATCTCGAGCCCCGCGAAAAGGCGCGCCTCGACGGTGCCGCCCTGCTGCCGGTCGTCCTTCACGTCAACCTTCCCGTCACTCCGCCGTCACTCCGCACTCCCCATCCTTCGGCGACCTCGCCGACATCGAGACCGACCCGAGCGCGTTACTGCCACGCACTGTACCATTCCCCGCCCCGCGCACGGCGAGGCGTCGCCCGGCTGCGCTGCCGCACGCCTGGGCTGCCGCGCACCTGCGCCTCCACGCCGCCCGCCCAGCGGAAGGCCGGCCCCAGCCCACGGAGTCCCGCTCACCCCGACCGCTCGCGACGCCCAGCAACTCGTTGTCCCCGTCCGTGCACGGAACCCCGCTCACCCCGGCCGACCCCTCTGCCGATAGAGGGGGCAAGAGAGCGACGGCCGGGTGCGGCCACGCGACGTGTCCCGCCCAAAGAGACGACGGAGGAAGGATGGCCGACGAGGCGCCCGACGACCAGCGTCGGATCCAAGCGACGGACGCCCAGGCGAGCGCGCACGACCAGGCGCTGCGCGCCGTGCAAGTCGCCCTTCTCAAGGAGCTCGACACGAGCATCGACAAGCTCGCCCGCGCCCGCCTCGGCGACAGCGCCCGCGAGCATCTCGAGATCCTGCGAAGCCTGCTGAAGGCGCAGGTCAACGCCTACCTCGAGCACTTCGCCGCCCGCAACGCCACACTCACGCCGACGACCTCGGTGATGTACGCCGCCGAGGTCGGCGCGCCCGGGGTCATCGCGACCACGCTGCGTGGTCTCGTCGAGGGAGGGACGCTGACCGACGGCCAGGCAGCCAAGTTGGGCCAGATCATCACCGAGCGGCGCACGATGTTCATCTTCGGCGACCGGGCGACCGGGAAGTCGACCTTGCTCAACGCCCTCTTCGAGCTCGTGCCGGTCGACGAACGCTTCGTCGCCATCGAGCGCGGCGCGGACCTCCCGGCGCTCAAGGAGCGGTCGTTCTGTGTGCGCCTGACCGTCGACGACGAGACTGACATCACCACCCTGTTCGCCAAGGCGCAGCGCATGCAACCCGGGCGACTCGTCGTCGGCGAGGTGCACCGCGACGAGGTCCGTCACCTGTTCGCCCTGCTCGGCGAGATGCCCACCGTGGGCGGCATGGCGACGCTGCGGGCGGAGACCGTGCAAAGGGCCATCGACACCGTCGTCAAGGCGGTCGGCGACGGCGACCCGGCCGCCGGCCGGGTCGCCGTCGCCGCCGTCCGTCCCGTCTTCGCCCACATGCACTCCGACGAGAAGGGCAGGCCGCGCCTCGTCGGCTTGTGGAGCGTCACCGGCCTGGACGGCGGCGAGCTCGTGCTCGAGGAGATGCGCACCGCCGCGCCGGCCGCCGCGCAGCTCGTCACCGAAGCCTGAAGCACCGCCGGCCGCTGCACAGCCCGTCGCCGAGGCCCGAAGCGCTGCCGGCCGCGCTCGAACGTCGCGGCCCTCGAGCGTCACGGCCTCTCTTCGCGCGCGGGCGCCACGCCCCCAGGCCCTCCCTTCGGGCTCGAACGTCACCGTCGTCCGGCCCGATACGTCATCGTCGCTCTCCGTCCGTCCACCTGTCCGTCCGCGGCGACCGCCAGTATGGTTGTCCGGGTCGCACGGGGCTGGTACCATGCCGGGTCGCGCCGCCTGTTGGCGACGACCGACACCCCTGCTCCGGCACGCAGGCCGGGGCCGCTCAGACCGTAGGAGGTGATCACCATCAACAAGTACGAGCTCATGCTCATCGTCAACCCGGCAGCCGAAGCAGATCGGCAGGCCGAGATCCTCGACCGTCTCCGTTCCACCGTCGAAGGCGCCCAAGGCGCCGTCATCGGGGTGGACGAATGGGGCAAGAAGAAGCTCCAGTACGAGGTCAAGGGCGAGACCGAGGGCATCTACTCCGTCGTCACGTTCAAGTCCACGCCCCAGACCCTCGCGGAGGTCGAGCGCATCTTGGGCATCACCGACGATGTCCTGCGCTTCATGACCGTGCGACTCAAGTCGTAGCGCAAGCCCAGCGAAGGGAGTCACCGTGGCAGGTTCCATCAACAGCGTCGTGCTCGTCGGCAACCTGACGCGCGATCCGGAGCTCAAGGCGCTGCCCAGCGGCACGAGCGTCTGCTCTTTACGCATCGCCGTCAACGATCGCGTCAAGGACCCGACCACGGGCGAGTGGACCGAAAAGCCGAACTACATCAGCGTCGACGTGTTCGGGGGTCAGGCCGAGAACTGCGCCCAATACCTCGCCCGCGGCCGTCAGGTGGCCATAGAAGGTCGGCTGCGCTGGCGCGAGTGGCAGACGCAGGACGGCCAGAAGCGCGAGGCCGTGAGCGTGGTCGCCAACAACGTCCAGTTCATCGGCCCCCGTGAACCCGCCGCCGGCGGACAGGGCGGCACTTGGGGCGGCGCACCCGCCGGTCAGGGCGCCTCGTTCAACAACGAAGGCCTCGAGCCGAGCGACAAGGACTTCCAGGAAGACGACGACATCCCGTTCTGACGAGCAAGACACGGCGCCGACACGGCGCCGAAAGGAGTACATGAGCATGCCAGGTCCCAAACCAAGAGGGCGGCGCGAGAAGAAGAGCAAGGCCGGCGGTTTCGGCCAGGCGCGACGTCGCTACTGCTACTTCTGCAAAGAGAAGATCGACGAAGTCGACTACAAGAACTACACGACGCTCCGCCGTTTCATGTCCGACAAGGGCAAGATCCGCTCGCGCCGCATCACGGGCACATGCCGCCGTCACCAGGTGCAGGTCTCAGCCGCCATCAAGCGGGCGCGCGAGATGGCGCTGCTGCCCTACGTTTCGCGCTGAGGTGAAGACGATGGAGGTCATCCTTCTGCAGGACGTCCCTGATCTCGGTGAGAAGGGGCACCTCGCGACGGTGAGCAGCGGGTACGCGCGGAACTACCTGCTGCCCCGCAGACTGGCCGAGGTCGCGACACCGGGCGTGATCGTCGAGTTCCGGCGTCGGGAGGAAGAGCGCAAGGCGCGCGAGGCGCGCCTGGCGGTCCAGGCCGAGGACATCACGGCCACCCTCAACCGCACCGTGCTCACCCTGACCGCCCGCGCCGGCGAAGGCGAGCGGCTCTTCGGCTCGGTCACCGCGGCAGACATCGCCCAGGCCATCAAGGACGCCCGCGGCTACAGCATCGACAAACGCAAGGTCCTGCTCGACGAGCCCATCAAGGAACTCGGCACGTTCATCGTCGACGTCGAGGTCGCCGACGGGTTCGTCGCCTCGGTGAAGATCATCGTCGTGCCCGAGTAGAATGCGCGAGCCACAGAGCAAAGCTCCGCGGCGGGCGCGGCCCCGGCTGCGGGGCCGGAGAACGACCTCAACCACTGCCTGAGGCATGACGCTAGAAGGCGTCCGGGGCCGGCGGTAGACTTCGGTCCCCGGCCCCTGCGGCCGGGGCCGCGGCGAGGACGGTCGCCTCGCCGCGGCGGCGTGCCAGCACGACGTCCGAAGGAGTCCTCGTGGCGGTCGAACCCATGTATCCGGCGCCGGTCTCGGCGCACGTCCCGCCACACGACAACGAGGCCGAGCAGTCGGTCCTGGGGGCCATGCTCGTCAATCCGAACGCGATCGCGGCCGCGGTCGAGACCCTGCAGGCCGACGACTTCTACCGCGACTCGCATCGCGCCGTCTATCGCGCCATCCTCACACTTTACGACCGCGGCGAAGAGGTCGACGTCGTCACCGTCGGCGCCCAGCTCGAGCGGGTGGGGGAGCTCGCCAAGGTCGGCGGCCGCGAGTTCGTCCACGCCCTCGCCGAGTTCGTCCCCGCCGCCGCCAACGCGGCCTACTACGCCGGCATCGTTCGTGAGCAGGCCGTCCTCCGAGGGCTCATCCGGGTGGGCAACGAGATCGCCGAGCTCGGCCACACGCATCCCGGCGAGGTCGCGACCCTCCTCGACCTCTGCGAGCAGAAGGTGTTCGCCATCCAGCAGCAGCGGCGCTCGCAGGAGTTCCAGTCCATCCGTCAGGTGCTGGTACGCAACTTCGAGTACCTCGACATGCTGCAGCGCGAACAGGGCGTCACCGGCGTCGCCTCGGGCTTCGAGGGCATCGACCGGCTAACCGGCGGGTTCCAGCCGGCGAACCTCATCGTCCTCGCCGCCCGTCCCGGCGTCGGCAAGACCTCGCTCGCCCTCAACATCGCCCAGAACGTCGCCGTCGGCGGCAAGGCCCCGGTGGCGGTGTTCAGCCTCGAGATGAGTGCCCAAGAGCTGGGCGAGCGCATGATGTGCTCAGCGGCGCGGGTGAGCTCCCACAGGGTACGCACCGGCACGCTGTCGGGCGACGACTACGCCAAGCTCATCCAGGCGGCCGGCGAGCTCGAGAAGGCCGAGGTCTACATCGACGACTCGGCCGGCCTCAACATGTTCGAGCTCCGCGCCAAGGCCCGCCGCCTCGCGAGCAAAGTGCCGCTCGCCCTGCTCATCGTCGACTACCTCCAGCTCATGGTGGGCGACGGCCGGGCCGAGAACCGCCAACAGGAGGTCGCAGCGATCTCGCGCTCGCTGAAGCAGCTCGCCCGCGAGCTGAACGTGCCGGTCATCGCCGTCTCACAGTTGAACCGGGCCCCCGAGGCGCGCGCCGACCGCGAGCCTCAGCTCGCCGACTTGCGTGAATCGGGGGCCATCGAGCAGGACGCCGACATGGTCATGTTCATCTACGAAGATCCCAGCGACCCGTCAGCCAAAGGCGTCATCAAGCTCAAGATCGCCAAGCACCGCAACGGGCCGACGGGCGAGGTCCGCCTCGGGTTCGTGCGCGAGTACACCAAGTTCCGCACCCTCGCCGTGTCCGACGAGCTCGATCTCGAAGGCTGACGGCGCGTGCGTGACGCACGCGCCTCGCGGTAGAGTAGAAGCATGAGCGTCATCATGCTCAACGGGGTGCTCGTCGCCGCCGACAAAGCCATGATCCCGGCCACCGACCGTGCCGTGACGCACGGCCTCGGTCTCTACGAGACGCTCAAGCTGGTCGACGGCGTCCCGGTGTTCTTCGAGGAGCACCTGCGGCGCCTCGAGAGCGGCATGGAGGCGCTCGGCCTGGAGCGGCCGTGCACGGCCGCCGAGCTGGCCGAGCAGATCTGCCGTCTCGCCGAGGCGACCGGCGTGCCGAACGGCGCCTGTCGTATCCTGGTCACGGCCGGACCGCCGGGGGGCAGACCCAATCTGCTGATCCGTACCGAGATCCGCGTTTTCCCGGCGCGTCCCCTGCGCGTGATCACCTACCGCGGCGTACGCGTGAGCGCCCAGTTCAAGGCAATGACGGTCATGCAGAGCCACCTGGCGCAACAGGCGGCCGCCAAAGCCGGCGCCGACGACGCCCTCCTCGTCGACGACGAGGGCCGCATCTTCGAGGGCGCGACCTCCAACGTCTTCATCCTGCGCGGCGGCGGTCTGCTCACGACGCCCGCCGAGGGCGCGATCCTCCCCGGGGTCATGCGCGCCGAGGTCGAGAAGGTCGCGCGCGACGTCGGCATCCCGGTCGTAGAGGCCTACGCCCGCGTCGCCGACCTGCGTCCCGACGACGCCATGCTGCTTACGAGCAGTGTCCGGGGGATCGTCTCTGTCGAGAGCGTCGACGGCCGCCGCCTGCGCGTCGATGCGGAGTTGGCCGACCGTCTCCGCGCCCTCGTCGCCGTCGACGAGGCGGCGAGCGCGGCCGCGTTTCGCGCCAAGTACCTCTGACGCGGCCGCCGTTGCTCAGCCCGGACGGCGGGCTTCCAGAAACCAGCTCGTGTGGTGGTGCACGCGGCCGCCCGCAAGCGGCTCATCATACGAGCGCTCCTCGAGGTCGAGAAGCTCGAGGCCGGCGAAGTCCGCCTCGAGCTCGTCCGCCGTGCAGAAATGCAGGTAGCCGGCCTCGACCCAACTGCGCTCCTCGCCCGCGACCGGCTCGCCTTTGGCGTAGTGCTGGGCGTCGCGCGGCGAGAGGGTACTGAGAAAGAGGAGGCCGCCCGGGCGCAGGAGGGCGCCGACGGCGGTCGCGAACCGGCGACGCCGTGACGGCGGCAGCAACTGGTAGACGTTGCTGGAGAAGACGACGTCGAAGCCGCCGCAGTCCGAGGCGTCGCCGCTCCCGCGACGGACCGCCGGAGTCGCGCCCCGTTCCGCCGCCAAGGCCTCCGGATCGGTGACCTCGAACTCGACGTCGAGGCCGCCCCGCCGGCTGCGGCGCGCCGCCGACACGGCAGCCGGGGAAGGGTCGATACCCAAGACCCGGCAGCCGAGTTCGGCGGCGAGGTAGAGGCTGTCGCGGCCGTAGCCACAGCCCACGTCGAGAAGGTCGAAGCTGCGTCCCGCGGCGAAGCTCAGGCGGGCGACGGCCAGGCGAGCGAGCTCGCTCGGGCCGTCGCCCCAACGCTTCCCCTCGCGGCGGTAGCGCTCGTCCCAGTACGCCGCCTCGGGGGCGAGACCCGCGCCGTTCACGCCCTGGTGAGCCGTCGCCAAGCCTCCGCGTACTTCTCGGCCGTCTTCGCGACGACGTCGTCGGGCAGCGCGGGTCCGGGGGCCGTCTTGTCCCAGTCGAGCGTCTCGAGGTAGTCGCGCACGTACTGCTTGTCGTAGCTCGGCTGGCTCTTGCCCGGCTCGTAACCGTCCGCGGGCCAGAACCGCGACGAGTCCGGCGTCATGGCCTCGTCGATGAGGATCAGCTCGCCGTCCAGCAGCCCGAACTCGAACTTGGTGTCGGCGATGATGATCCCACGTTCCAGCGCCCACTCGGCCCCGAACCTGTAGAGGTCGAGGGCCGCGTCGCGCACCCGCTCGGCGAGTCCCATGCCGATCCTGTCGGCCATGGCGGCGAACGGGATGTTCTCGTCGTGGTCGCCGATCGCCGCCTTCGTCGACGGCGTGAACAGCGGCTCGGGCAGCCGGCTCGCCTCGACGAGACCCGCCGGCAGCGGGATGCCGCAGACCGCGCCCGTCCGCTCGTACTCCTTGCGCGCCGATCCCGTGAGGTAGCCGCGCACGATCGCCTCGACGGGAAGCGCCTCGGCGCGGCGCACGACGACGGAGCGTCCCGCGAGGTGGGCATGCGCCGCGTCGGCGACGAACGGGTCGGGGTCGACGACATGGTTCGGGATGATCCCGCTCGTCTTCGCAAACCAGAAGTTCGAGATCTGGGTGAGGACGACACCCTTCTCCGGGATCGGCGTCGGCAGGACCACGTCGAAGGCGGAGATGCGGTCGCTCGTGACGATGAGCATCTCGTTGGGGGCGTACTCGTAGACGTCCCGCACCTTGCCGCGCGTGAGCAGGTTCCAGTCGTCCTCGTGCGACTCGTACAGCACCGTCATGATGGGTCGGCTCCTTTCGCGGACGACGCCCGTCGGGCGATGAGGTCGAGCAGGGCCAGCGCCGCCGCGCGGGGGCCCTCGCTCTCGTAGCCGGCGAGGCCCAGCCGCGTGCGCAACTGGCCCACGGTCACTCCCGTTGCGTACGCGGCGCCGAACGTGCGCCGGGCGAGCTCGTCGTGGGTGGCGACGCGCTGCGCCGGCCCGAAGACGTTGGCGAAGTAGCAGTGCGTCAGGCCGGTCGCCGTCGTCGTGCCCTTCGCGAGGGCTGCGCCCTCGCGGAACACCCCCAAGGCCTCGTCGACGTCGGCGATGACCTCCACCACGGGGTGGTCGTCATCGACCGGTTGGTAGTTGTTCGCGTAGAGGATGAAGTCGACGGGGTAGCCGTGGAGGACGTCCTCGAGCGTCGCGACGGGGACCACGACGCGGGCGTTGACGCGCTGCGGGCTCATGATGATCGCCCGGTCCATCTGCTGGAACGCGTAGCCCTGCTGGAGGTCGTCGAGGCGGACGAAGGCGCCGATCTCGGTGCCGTAGCCGCGCACCACGCCGTCGTCTCCGACCTCGAGGGAACCCATGTCGTCGGCGATCACGCGCATCTCGCGGATGCGGTCCTCGCCCGCGAGACGCAGCGCCTCGAGACTCTCGGACTTCCCGGTCGCCGTGTCGCCGATCAGGAGGACGTTCGCCGTCGTGCCGTCGGTGAGGACGATGTGCGTGAAGGCGCCGTGGAACGGCATGCGTCCCCGCTTCATCACCGCCAGGTTGTGCAAGGTGAGCGCCATCTTCTTCACATAACCGAAGTAGCCGAAACGGTCCTCGAGAGGGACCGCCGCGACAAGCAGCCGGCTCTCGGCGTCGTCGTGGAACACGGTCGGCTGCTCGCCGAAGCGCGCCAGCGCCTCCGGCGGCGCACCGTAAACGTAGACGGCGTCCGGCCCGGCGGCGATCTCGTCGTCGGACGCCATCTCGAACAGGTTAGCCAAGCTGAGACCGAGGCCGGCGAACCGCAGGTGGAAGTAGACGAAGACGGTGAGCGGGCCGACGAGCGCCGGATAGCAGAGCCAGTGCTCGCGGTCGAGACGCAGGCCGGAGAGCGGATCCTCGTCGACCTCGATGAAGCGGCCACTGCGCGTGTTGGCCGGCGGGTCGAGGAGCAGCGGCGGGTACATGAGCACCTGGCGCACGAACGGGACGCCGCCGAGCAGCTTGCGGTAGCGCGCCGGGATGGCGGCGCGCCGCGGCGCGGCCACGACGCCGACCTCGCAACCGGCCGCCACCTGGCGGTAGACGCGCGGGTGAGTGGCGGTCACGTTCTCGGCGATGTCGCGGTACAACGCGCGGACGAGGCGGCCGAGGGCTTCGAGCGTCTCGTTGAAACTCCGGTACGGACGCCACTCGCCACGCTCGGCCGCCGGGTCTGCGCGACTCACGAGAAAGCGGTCGTACCTGCGCCAGAAGTCGTACAGGCCTTCGACGAAGCCGTGCAGGTGCTCCCGTTGCGTCGGCAGACCGGCGTGCACGCCTGATGCGCGGGTGATGCGGTCGAGCGGGTTGTTCGCGAGCAGACGAAGGAGCTCGAGGAGTCTTTCGCGCGCGTCGTCGCCCGTCAGGCCGATCCGCGCCAGAGCGTCCGGGTCGTGCGCCTCGAGTCGGGCCACGTAGAGGCCGACGACGCGCGCGAAGGCGTCACTCTCGACCAGCTCCTGCGTCGTCGCGCAGAGCTGTCCCTCGCTGTGGAGGACGATCTGGCGCTCGTCGACGTCGACGCGCAGAACAGGCATGAGGCACTCCCGAGGTTCGAGTGGACCGGGGCGGTCGGTGAGCCCGAAGGATAGCATCACCGGGGCGGGGCGGGCGCCTCCGGGCGCCCGCCCCGCCCCGCGCTCCGGCGCCTCCGCCCGTCAGCCGGCCTTGGACAGGTTCCGCGCGACGAACTCCCAGTTCACGAGCTTGTCGAAGAACGCCTGCACGTAGGCGGGGCGCAGGTTCTGATAGTCGAGGTAGTACGCGTGCTCCCAGACGTCGACGGTGAGCAGCGGCGTCGCCGACGTCGTCAGCGGCGTCTCGGCGTTGGGCGTCGTCACGATCTTGAGCGCGCCCCCGTCGGCCACGAGCCACGCCCAGCCGCTGCCGAAACGCCCGACGGCCGCCGTCTTGAAGTCCTCGACGAAGGCGTCGTAGCCGCCGAACGCGGCCTCGATCCTCGCCGCCAGGTCGCCCGTCGGCGCGCCGCCACCGCCGGGTCTCATCCCGTTCCAGAAGAACGTGTGGTTCCACACCTGAGCGGCGTTGTTGAACAGCGGCCCCGGGGCCGCGCCGCGGATCACGTCCTCGAGCGGCTTGGCCGCGAGATCCGTACCCTCGGTCAGCTTGTTGAGCGTGTCCACGTACGTCTTGTGGTGCTTCCCGTAGTGGAAGCTGATGGTCCTCGCCGAGTACGCCGGTTCCAGTGCATCCTCGGCGTACGGGAGTGGTGGCAGTTCAAAGGCCATGTCTCCTCCTTGCATGTTGAGCCGCGGCCGCCGCGGGCACGACTACGCCGGCCCGCGGCGGACTTCATTCCTTCACCTCGACCTCGATCGCCCCTTCGTCGGTCACGCGCGCCGGAAACGTCGCGAGGTCATGGACATCGGCCAGCTGCCGACGCTCCTCAGGACGCTTGACGCGAGCCGCCGGGGATTCCTTCGCGCCGCTGTGGCGGTCGATCGCCGGGCTCAGGTTCTTGCCGCTGCGGATGTCGAACTGGGCGAAGTGCGCTGGACAGGTGATGATCCACCCTTCGAGCGTGCCCCGTTCAAGCGCTGCGTTCCGATGCCCGCAGCGGCGACCGATCGCATAGACAGTCCCCTCGTAGTTGCAGAGGCAGACCTCCTCATCGTCGATGCGCACATACTTGGTGCCGCCGGGGACGATGTCGTCGAGTCGCGCGACCTCACGCCACATCGCGTCCTCCTCTCGCGCCTCGTCCGACCTCACGTTTCGTCCGACCTCACGTTTCGTCCGACCTCACGTTTCGTCCGATCTCACGCCTCGTCCGGCCTCGCGCCTCGTCCGGCCTCACGCCTCGTCCGGTGGGAACTGGGGAAGGCTGTCGGGGTCGGTCACGTCCTTGTGGACGAAGAGCCCGCACCAGCAGCGTCTCATCTTGTCGAAGTGTGCCCGGTGGAAGGGGATGCAGGGGCAGACGATCCTCATGTCCTCGTCACGGGCGCCGCTGCGCCCCTGGCAGGGGCAGTACGGCGCCCCATGCTCCCGCTCGAGCTTGACCTCCTGCTGGAGCAGGAAGTCGGCGAGCTCCTCGTCCGGCGTGAACTTGAAGCCCAGCGGGTCGACGACCTTCCCGAAGAGGAAGCGCAGCGCGTCCTTGCGCTCCGCGACCGCCATCGCCCTCATCCCGTCCCGTTCACGAGCTCGCGGTAGCGCTCCGGATTGAAGCCCACGACGACCTCGCCGTTGATGACCGCCACCGGGAAGCGACGGCCGCCGCTGAGCTGGTGCGCCTTTTCGGCGGCCGCCTCTTGCTCTTGGCCGCTCAGCAGGTCGACGTCGACGGCCTCGAAGGCAACGCCCCTTTCGGTGAACCACTGCTTCGCCTTGCGGCACCAGGGGCATGTGCTCAACGTGTACAGGAACACCTCATCCGCCATTTCGGGCCTCCTCGAGCCGCACCAGGACCTTGCCGTCTTTCTCCTTGACCGCATACGTGGAGATGGCGAGCTCCGGAGCGTCCAGGAACGCCCCGTCACGGATGTCGAAACGCCAGTCATGGCACGGACACGTGATCACGTACCCGTCCAGTCTGCCCGCCTTCAGCGGACAGGCCATGTGAGCGCATTTGTTGGCGATCGCGAACAGCTCGCCGTGCTGTCGTATGACGAGCACGGCGAGGCCCTTCGGATAGACCGCGAGAGGGACGCCCTCCTTGATGCTGACGTCGTCGGCGACCGCGACCCACGCCGGTCCTGACACGCTCCACCCCTTCCACGGACGGTCCTCCGCGCCTCGCGCCCAACCGCCTCCCGCCCCCTTCCAGGCTTGACCGGGCAACGAGACGGGATGTCGACGCGCGGCGAGTCGCTGCCGTCCTTCCCCGCCCGGAGGCGCGGCAAACTGCGCCACCGCGGCGGACTGCGCCGCCACGTGCCCCCAGCGGTCGACTACCAGCGATCGTGGTGGACGCGCGTCTCGTCGTACCGGTTCGAGGGCCGCTTCACCTCAGCGGGATACCCGACCGGGAGCAGGGCGAACGGGACGACATGCTCCGGCATCCCCGGGATCAGCTCGCGCATCTTGCGCACGCGGAAGCCGCGTGGGTGCAGCCCGAGCCAGACACTTCCGAGGCCCAGTTCCTGCGCCTCGATGAGGATGTTCTCGGTCGCCGCCGCGCAGTCTTCGGCCCAGAATCCCTTGCTCCTCTCGAGCGACTCGTCGCCGCACACGAGGATAGCGAGGGGCGCCTTGTTGATCATGCGCGCATAGGGATGGAAGGACGACACCGCGTCAAGGATCGCCCTGTCGCGGATCACCACGAAGTGCCAGGGCTGCTCGTTCCCGGACGACGGCGCGCTCATACCCGCCCGCAACAGCTTCTCGACGAGCTCGTCGGGGACCGGCTTGTCGGTGTACTTGCGGATGCTGCGCCGCTCAAGGACCGGATCGCTCATCGCCACCCTCCCGCGTCGTGTGCCGTCGTCTGAATCCTAGTCCTCAAACGGCAGCGCGGGAACAGGCCCGCCGAGGTGCGACAGCGCGTACCGCCGCGGCTACCAGCACTCGCGATGCACACGCGCCGGGTCGAAACGCTCGGCCGGTGGCTTGCGCTCCACCGGGTGACCGACGGCGACGACGGCGAAGGGGACGATGTGGTCGGGAAGAGCGAGGAGGCGACGGATGCCCTCGACGCGCTCGGGCAACGGATGGACGCCGAGCCACACGGCGCCGAGGCCAAGGATCTCAGCCTCGATGAGGATGTTCTCGGTGGCCGCAGCACAGTCCTGTTCCCAGAACTGCGGCGACTTCTTGAGCTGTGTGTCGGCGCAGACGACGATCGCCAGCGGCGCCTGCCTCAGCATCCGCGCGTAAGGATGGACCTCCGTGATCGCCGTCAGCGTCGCCCTGTCGCGGACGACCACGAACCGCCAGGGCCGCTGGTCACCCGCCGACGGCGCCGCCATCGCTGCTCGAAGCAAGCGCTCGACGTGCGCCTCGCTCACCGGCTCGTCGGTGTACTTGCGGATGCTGCGCCGCGTGAGGACGGGGTCGCGGCCGGGCGCCACGTCGGCGACGTCCGCATCTTGTGGCGTCGGCGCC